>Ga0214921_10001034_pt1 | contig 48698 bp, 37 predicted proteins | sample LL1505_MetaG_FD_177992 | JGI IMG/M metagenome (GOLD analysis project Ga0214921, IMG submission 177992) | Freshwater microbial communities from Lake Lanier, Atlanta, Georgia, United States - LL-1505 | ecosystem: Environmental > Aquatic > Freshwater > Lake | place: USA: Georgia | collected... | reverse complement strand
TCCCGCTCGCCGGCGTATTTGACCAGCGGAGCCATGGATGGCGCAGCGCAGGCAAATCCGAGTGAGCCGGAGCCTGGAGGGCGGAGGCGAACGTCCGGCGAGCGGGATATGGGGAGCCCGAAGCCGGATTGGTCGAAGAGAAGTCAGCGCTTGCCGCGGAAGAAGTCGCTGAGGATCGCGCCGCATTCGGGGGCGAGGATGCGGCCGGTGTGTTCGACGCGGTGGTTGAGCCGTGGATCTTCGAAGAGCTTGTAGAGCGATTCGACGGCGCCGGCCTTCGGGTCGGCAGCGCCCCACACCACGAAGGGCACCCGGGCCTGGAGAATGGCGCCTGCGCACATCGGGCACGGCTCGAGCGTGACATAGAGCGTGCAGCCCTCGAGCCGCCACGAGCCGAGGGCGGCGGCGGCCTGCGTGAGGGCGATCATCTCGGCGTGGGCCGTGGGATCGGCGAGCTGTTCACGCTGGTTGTGGGCGCTGGCGATCACCCGTCCTGCGGCGACGACGATCGCCCCCACGGGCACTTCGTCTTCGGCGGCCGCGGCCCGTGCCTCGTCGAGGGCGAGCCGCATCCAGCGATCGTGGGGCGTGCCGCCGGAGAGCGCACGCGACAGGTCGTCCTCGAAATCGTCCATTTCCGCACTCTACCAGCGCTCTGGAAAAGGGGGTACGATCTCTCGGTTCGATGCCACCGTCGTTTCACCGCGCCGTCCACCCGGAACACACCATGGATACCACTGCCGTCGTCACGCTTCTGCTCCGCTGGGCCCACGTGCTCGCCGCCATCGCGGCGTTCGGAGGCTTGCTGTTCGCACGGTTCGGTGTCGTGCCGGCGCTCGCGGAGATCGACGCTTCGACCCGCGACCGCATACACGAGGCGATCCGCCGGCGCTGGCTGCCGTGGGTGATCGGTGCGATCACCGTGCTGCTCGTGAGCGGCCTGGCGAATTTCCTGATCTTCAATGCCCGGGTGAAGGCTGAACCTGCCTTCTGGGGTGCCACGTGGATGCGCGACACGAGCTACCACGCACTCTTCGGCGCAAAATTCCTGGTCGCGATGGTGATGTTTTATTTCGCGAGCGCCCTCGTGGGCCGCGGGGCCGGCACGCAGTGGGTGCGAAACGATCGGGCGAAGTGGCTGACAGTGACGCTCGCGCTCGGGCTCGTGGTGGTGCTGATCTCGGGCTGGATGCGGCAGCTGCACACCGGGCCGAACGCTGCGCCATCGGCCGCAGCCGCGACGACGTCCAACTGACGGAGGCTTCATGGACAAAAAAGACAAAAAACGGATGGACGTGTTGCAGCAGAAGATCGCGAAGCTGCAGCAACAGTTGGCCGGGGCCAAGAAGCAGCCCGACGACCCCGCCGAGATTCCGCGGCTCGAAAAGGAGCTCGCCGCCGCCCACGCCGAACTCTCCGCCCTCAAGAACGCCTGAGCGATCCCGCCCGCCTCTCACGCCTGCCGCCCGGCACCCACCGATGCCACTTTCCGGATTTTTCGAGCGGCTGTTCGGCTCGTCGCGTGTGCAGCTCGACCGCCGGTATGAGCGGCTGCAGGAGAGCATCACCGGCACGATGTCGCAGTTTTACAAGGCCCGCGACCACGACACCGGGGCGATCGTCGGCCTCAAGATCATCGATCCCAAGAAACTCGAGCCAGTCGAGGGCCGCTACAAGGGGCTCGGAAAGCCGTCGGAAGGGGAGATCGGGCAGGGGATCGCGGGCCCGAACATCGTCAAGACACTCGCCTGGGGCATGTCGAGTGACGGCCGGCCGTATGTGGTTCAGGAGTTCGTCGAGGGCACGTTGCTCCACTCGCTGCTCTCGTCGCGCAGGGCCCTCACGCCCGCGAAACGGCTCGACCTCGTGCGGCAGGCCGCCACGGCGATCGCGGCCGTTCACAAGGCGGGGTTCGTGCACCGCGACATTTGCCCGCGGAACTTCATCCTCCGGCCCGATGGCACGCTCGTGCTCATCGACTTTGGCCTCACGGTGCCCGACAAGCCGGTGTTTCTCCAGCCCGGCAACCGGATCGGCACGCCCAACTACATGGCCCCTGAAGTGGTGCGTCGGCGGCAGGCCGACCGGCGGCTCGACGTGTTTTCCTTCGGCGTCACGGCGTACGAGATCTGCACGCTCGACCTCCCTTGGCCCCGGGGCACGAGCGGCAAGGCGGCGCTCGCCCACGACACGCCGCCGGCCGACATCCGCCAGCGGTGGCCGGAGATTCCGCGTCCGTTCGGCGACGCGATCATGGCCTGCATCGCCGCCGAGCCGGCACAGCGGCCGGAGACGCTCGATGCGTTTCTCGCCCGCATCAAGGGCGTGGCCCTTGATGCGTGAGCCGGGGCGTTCTAGAGTCTGAGGCTTCAGTTCGCATCTTTCGAGGATTTCGCCATGACCATGGACAAGAGCCTGCGTGTGCGCAAGGGCGGCACGAGTGCCCGCGGTGTGCTCTCGCGTGCCGAGCGGATCGTGAAGCTCAAGGAACAGGAGCGCTGGGCCGACGGCCGCAGCCCGCTCGGCCTGCCGAAGGTTCGCGTCTTCAAGATGGCGATGAAGAAAAAGAAGAAGAAGGCCGAGGAAGGCGCCGAGGGCGCGGCCGCAGCCAAGGCCCCGGCCGCAGGCGCGAAGAAGAAGTAGCGTCGGCGTTCGCAACGTTGTAGGACAGGCTTCAGCCTGTCGGATGTCCCTTAACGCGCCCAATCCGGCTCGGGGTTACCCCGTACCGTCTCGCCGGACGTTCGCCTTCGCCCTCCAGGCTACGGCTCACTCGGATGTGCCTGCGCTCCGGCATCCATGCCTGCGCTGGTCACATACGCCGGCTCAACGGCAGGGGTAACCCCGAGCCTCCTCATCTGAAACAGGGGAGGCGGCGGAGACGGTCGGTGCGATGCGGAAGAGCCGATGGGCAGATACGCAGGCTGTCGCACAGCGTGAGGCCTGGAGGGCCGGGTGCGGACAAGCCGGCGGCGCCCGGCCAAGGGAAGTTCGGCACGATGCCGAGACTTCCCGTGAAGTAGCCGAGCGATCGCCCTCGGCGATGGAGCAGCGTACCGCCGGCTCAGACGCCGGCTTGGGCGAGTTGACGACGAACAAAGATCGCGATCGTTTCCAGCGACGCCAAGCTGAAGCCTGTCCTACGAAGAGATCTTGTGGGCGGCAGCCTGGCCTGAGGCGATCACCTGTGGGATGCCGACGCCTTCATACGCGGCGCCCGCGAGGGCGAGGCCGGGCAGTGCGGTGAGCCGCTCGCGAATGACGGCCACTCGCTCGACGTGGCCCACGTGATACTGCGGCATCGCGCCGGCCCAACGGTCGATCTGCACGAGCCGCGGCGTGCCACGGGCGCCGATCACGTCGGCCAACTCGCGGCGCACGAGGTCGACGAGCGGCCCATCGGGAAGCAGGGCTGTGTCGGGGTCGAGTGCTCCACCCACGAACACCCGCACAAGCGCGTGGCCGGCCGGGGCCCGGCCCGGATACTTCGCGCTCGAGAAACTCACCGCCAGAATTCTGCGGCCGGCATTTCGCGGGATCACCACGCCCGCCGCATCGAGTGGATGGGCGATCGCCGACCGCTCGTAGCCCAAAGACACGACGGCCGAGCCCGCGTATTCGATCGCACCGAGCGCGGCGGCAAGCGCTGGGTCGACGTCGGCGACGAGTGCGGCGGCGAGCGGGGCCCGCGTGGCCACCACCACGCCTGCCGCCCGCAGCGGCGGCCCGCGGTCGCAGTCCACGATCCAGCCATTGCCGTCACGAACGAGGCGGGTGGCTCGAGCCGTGCGAAACTCGACGCCGAGCCTCGCGAGCCGCTCGGCGAGCGCCGCCGGAAGCACGGCCATGCCATCGACGAACGTCACGAACTGCCCGTAGCGGGCGCCGGCCCCTTCGCCAGCCCGGCCGGCAGTGCGGAGCCGAGCCTGTTCGCCCGCCGTGAGGCTGCCGGCGGAGCGCTCCATCGCCAGGAAGTCGGGGCAGGCGGCGGCCATGCTCAAGCGGGCCGGGTCGGCGGTCCAGATTCCCGCCACGAGCGGCTGCACGAGCCGCTCGAAGGCCTCACGGCCAAGGCGGCGCGTGGCGAAATGCTCGAGCGATTCGTCACCGCCCGTGGAGCCGCTGCCCGGCACGAATCGTTCGGCGAGCACACGGAGCTTGCCGAGCGGCGAGAGCAGCGGCGACATGAGCAGGGCAGACGGCCGCCCCGGCGCGAGCAGGCGAAACCCAGCTGGCACCGGCACGGTGCGGCCGCGATGAAACACGAGTGCCCGACGGACTGCGGGATCGACGCCCACGAGGCTGGAGGTGAGGCCGAGCCGGTCGACGAGCGTGAGTCCTTCGGGCCGCGCGGCGAGGAAGTTGTCGGCCGAGCGCTCGATCAGCCAGCCATCATGCCGCACCGTGTCGAGTACACCGCCTAACCGGCCCGCGGGCTCCACGAGCACCACGCGGAAGTGCCCCCGCTCGGCGAGTGTTTCGGCCGCTGCCAGCCCGGCCATGCCCCCGCCGATGACAACGCACGTGGGAGCCGCGGCGGATGGATCGAGCGATTGTGAAGCAGCCATACATGGCAATTTTACCCGGCTGGCGACGCGGTGCGGCGGTCTGGGAAACCCTGGGGATTTCGCGAGGCCTGTCGGCCGGAGAAGTAGCCTTAACCTGGTCTGGATTCGGTGGGCAGGGAGGCCTACGTTCCCTGGCATCCCGGCCCGCGGCGCCGGACCGAGTTGTCAAGCCGCATCGAGTCGTCAAGGAGGATATCCCGTGGCCATGCAGCGGTGCTCGCGAGCTCTCTTCGTGCATTTTCTCGTCGCGGGTGCGGCAGCCGTCGTGTTGACCGGCTCCGCCCCGAGCGCCGAGCCTCCTGCACGCGACACGAATGCCACCAAGAACACGATTCCGCGGCCGCTCATGCGGCTTCCTGAATGGATCGAGTCGATCGGTGGCCGTGACAAGTCGACGGCGAAACCCGCCGTGCCCCCCGCGGCGCCCTCCACGACGTTGCTCACCGGCGGGTGGACCGAACTGGCCGAAGAGGCGGCCGCCCAGGCTGACGGCTCGGCCAAGGAACCGGCCGGCGAGTCGACGACCGCCAAGGCGACGCTCGGGCCGGAGACGAGCGTGCTCACGGCGGATGCGGACGCGCCGCCCGAGGCCACGGACGCGCCGGCGGAGGTCGCTCCCCAGAAAACCCGTATCGCCGTCGAAAGCCGGCCTGCCCCGGCGAAGGCCGCCCCTGACGCCGACACGGCTGCCCGCCCTGCCGCAACTCCTCCCGTGCCGCGTTCTCCCGCTGAAGCGCCGACGCTCGCGATCGATCCGGCGAGCTTCCGGGGCGTGCTGCCCGGCAAGACGACCCGCGAAGAGATCGAGACATCGTGGGGCCCGGGCGAGGCCTTCATTCGTGAAGACGACGCGAAGGGGCTGTTTTGGACGGTCGAGCCCTTCGAACGGATCGAGGTCACGCTCGACGACGGTGTGGTCGACTCGATTCGCATCAAGCTCGCCGAGCCGGTGGCCCTCAAGCAGCTTGCCGCACAGATGGAGATCGCCGACCTGCGCACTGTGTCGATCCTCGACGAGAACGGCGTGTCGATCGGCGAAGTGTTTCCCGAACGAGGCGTCGTGATCAGCGTGAAGCCGGGCACGCAGACGGCGCTGGCCGTGCTCCTCGAGCCCCTCGACCCCGAGCCCTTCGTGCTGCGCGCGGAAGGCGAGATCAACCACGCCTCGGCCTCCGCCGTCGCCGACTTGCAATACGCGATCGAGATCGATCCCCGCCACGTGCGGGCCCATCGGCTGCTGCTCGCCCTGCTCTCCGAGCAAGGCCGCTGGCAGCAGGCCCTGGCGATCGCCGAAGCCGCCGAGAAACTCGACTCCGTCGACATCTGGACGCAGCTCAAGCATGCCGATGTGCTGCTCGCCCTCGGCCGCGCCGACGATGCGCGGAAGAAGGTGGAGGCCGTGCGCGGGCTCGACAGCGTGCCGCCGCTCGTGACCGCCCAGACGGCCCGCATGCTCGGCCGTATCGAACTGGCCGCCGATCCGGCCGACTACCAGCAGAGCGTCGCCCATTTCGAGGAGGCGATCCGTAAGGCCACGCCGCTCGGCACGCACCAATCGAAGGCGATTCAAAAAGCTGCTCGCGAGGTGCTGCTCGATGCCCACCTCGGCACGGCCATCGCGATCGCGCGGGGCACGTGGCAGCAGAAGGGCCGCGTGATCCCCAAATGGATCGCCCGCAGCGAAGGGCTCGTGGGCGACGTCGATGCCGACAGCCCCGATCGGGCCCGGCTCGAGCTCGAACTGTGTCGCGGCGCCCTCGCCGTGGCTGCCAGCTCCGCCGAGGGAGTCGAGTCGCTTCCGTGGGTGAAGCGGCTGCTCGAGTCTCGCGAGAAACTCGACGACCAGATGCAAGACTCGTGGCGGCGGCGGCAGATCGACTGGGAGGTGGGGCTCGGCCTCGCCGACGCGATCGAAGCCAGCCTGAAGCGGGGCGATGCGTCCGACATGCTCGAAAACGCCACGCTCACCGCCGCCTATCTGGAGCGAGGCGCCGAACAGCGCGAGCTCACCGATACCGATCGCCGGAGGATGGGCGACCTGCTCTTCCGAATCGGCATTCTGCACAGCCTCCAACAGGGCGCCCATGCGACCGCCGTGACGTGGTTCGACAAGGTGGTGCCACTGTGGGACGACAACTCGACGTTCAAAACCCAGGGTGAAATCGGCCGGCTCGGTGAATCGTTCGTGAGCATGGCGATCTCCTACTGGCAGGTCGAACGCCGCGACGACGCCCTCACCCTGAGCCGCAAGGGCGTCGACTTCATGGTGGAGGCCGTCGACCTCCAGCAGCTCGAAGAGCGGTCGCTCGCCGTACCCTACGGCAACCTCTCGACGATGTATGCCGAGCAGGGCAACGACGAGCAGTCGACGACCTACGCCGAAATGGCCAGCCGCGCCGAGGCCGCCGAAACCCGGCTGCGCTGATCGCACCCCGTGGGGCAAGCGTCTCGCTTGCCATGCTCCGCTGAACGAAGTGCACCGGCTCGGGGTTACCCCGTACCGTCTCGCCGGACGTTCGCTGCGGCCCTCCAGGCCTCCACTCACTCGGATGTGCCTGCGCTGCGCCTGGCGGCTGTCGCGCCGTCGCCGCCGTCCCGGCGTCGGCAACGGCTTACGGTCGCCGGGCAAAGCCCGTCTCCCACACGCTCTCCATCAGGGCCGGAGGCCCGGGTGAACACCAGCCGACGGAGGTCGGCCAAGCGAACAGCGGCACGATGCCGGGTGTTCGCGTGAAGATGGCTTCGCTGGTCACATACGCCGGCTCAACGGCAGGGGTAACCCCTCGCCTCCCGTTACGGTTGAGGCTAGGCGGCGGAGACGGTCGGTGCGATGCGGAAGAGCCGACGGGCAGATACGCGGCTTACAGCGAGCGCACTATCACAGTTGAGAAGGGACTAGCGATCGCCCTCGGCGATGAAGCAGCGTACCGCCGGCTCCGACGCCGGGTTCCGCCATCACAGCAAACTCTCGAGCAAGAGCCGCATTTTGCGGAGCTCGGCCACCTGGTCGACGCCCTCGAGCGGCGGCAGGTGGGCGCAGAGGCCGCGCTTGTAGCCGACGCGGTTGAGCTGGTTCACGACCTTGCCATATTCGACGTCGCCCTGGCCGATCCGCACCTGGAAGCTGTCGAGCTTCGTGTCGCGGAGATGGACATGGCACACGTACTTGAGGATCGACTCCCACGACGCCGGCTTTTTGTGGCCGAAGATGAAATGGCTGGGATCGAGGGTCACGCCCAGGCCGGGTACGTTGCGGCAGAGCGAGGCGGTCGTCTCGGCGTCTTGCGTCATCCGGCCGGCGGTCGTCTTCACGCCCACGAGGGCGCCGAGGCTCGAGGCGATCGCCACCATTTTGCGGAGCCGCTCGATCTCGCCGTTGAAAGGCGTTCCCAGCTCCGAGGAATCGACCACGATCGTGACCACGCCGAGCGACTTCGCGAGTTTGCAGCAGGCCGTGAAGCGGTCGTAGAGCTCGGGGGTTTCGGGGGCCGAGAACGAGACGGCCACTGGCCGCAGCCGCTGGAGGTCGCTGCACGCGGCGATCGCCGCCTCGGGGTCGGCGGCCACGCTGGCCGGTGTGAGGTGGGCGCCGTTCTCGTGGATGTCGAGTTCGACCGCCGTGAATTCCAGTTCCGCCAGTCGCTCCATCGCCTTCGCCAGGGGGAGATCCGGAAAACATTCGGTGCTCACGCAAACAATCACGTCGTCATACTCCTCGGCCGGAAGTTCGCTGATCGGGAACCCAGAAGGTAGCGGCGCGGCAAAAAAACTGGCAACATAAGGAGTGCGCTGAGGCGCTTTCCGCGACCACCACAGAGAGCGACGCATGGAGATCGAACGCACGTTGCAGCCGGCCACCCACCCCTTTTCCGACGCGCCGCCCGTGACGCGGGTGATCCTCGAGCAGGGGGGCGTGTGGGGCCGCTGGGGCACGCGGATCGCCTGGACGATCGCCGGGATCTCGCTGCTGGCGGCCCTCGCGAGCGCCGGGGCGAGTGCGCAGTATTTTCAGACCGACGCGAAAGTCGTGGAAAAGTATCACTCGCTCGCCAAGTTCGCCCCCGCGAAGGTGGCGATCGTGGACGTGGCCGGGGCGATCATGGGGGGCGACGGCTTCGCCCGCTGGCAGCTCGACCGGATCGAGGCCGACGAGAGCGTGAAGGCGATCGTGCTCCGGGTCGATTCACCCGGCGGCACCGTGAGCGGCAGCGACGAGATCCACTATCGGCTGGCGGCCCTCGCCAAGAAGCGCGACCTGCCCGTGGTGGTGAGCATGGGAGGAATCGCGGCCAGCGGTGGCTACTACGTGGCGATGGCCAACGGCGGCCGCGACGACGTGATCTTTGCCGAGCCGGCCACGCTCACCGGCTCGATCGGCGTGATCATTCCGCACTTCGACCTCTCGAAGATGCTAAAGAAATTCGACGTGGCCGACGATTCGGTGGCCAGCGGCCCGCTCAAGGAGATGCTCAGCCCCACGAAGGAACGCACGCCCGAACTCGCCGCCCGGGAGCGGAAGATCCTCCAGGGGCTCGTCGACGACATGTTCGTGCGGTTCAAGGAGATCGTGAAAGCAGGGCGGCCGAAGCTCGACGATGAGGCCGTGGCGAAAGTTGCCACGGGGCAGATCTTTACAGCGAAGCAGGCCCAGGAAGCCGGGCTCGTTGACAAGATCGGCTTCCTCGAAGACGCCGTCGATCGGGCCATCGAGCTGGCCGGCCTCACGAAGGAGACGGCACGGGTGGTGCGCTACTCGCGGCAAAAGGGCCTCGTGGACGAACTGCTTGGCGGCGCGTCGCCGGGGGCGAGGCTTTCGCTCGAGGCGCTCGCCGACTGGACGACGCCACGGGCCTGGTATCTGTGCAGCTGGTGGCCCGCCCTCGTGACGAGCCGCTAAACGTGGGGCAGGCGTCCCGCTTGCCATCGTTGTCTCGCCCAATCCGGCTTCAGGCTCCCCATACCCCGTCGCCGGACGTTCGCTGCGCCCATCCTGGGCTTCACTCACTCGGATGTGCCTGCGCTTCGGCATCCATGCCTGCGCTGGTCACATACGCCGGCTCCCGGGTACGGGGAGCCTGAAGCCTTCCGTATTCCGGCCGGATGTTCAGTCGCCCGCCACGACACCCTTCCCGAGCCCCGCCACGGCGGTGTGATCGGCGGCGGTGAGGCGGCGGCTCAGGGCCCGGGCGAGGGCGAGGCGGCACCAGACGTCGGCGGACGCGATCGCGCGATCGTCGGCGGTGGCGTCGGCGTGGTGGGCCACGGCGAGCACGCTCGCGAGGTCGCGCACGCGGGCCGAAAGAGCACCAATCTCGAGCTGCCGCTCGGCGAGCGACCGGCCGTGGCGGCGGATCACACAGTCGATCGACAGGGCCACCCGCGCGAGTTCGCTGCGGGCCTGGCGGGCGTGATCGCGGAGCATGGTGTCGAGGATCGCAGTGTCGCGGTGGCCGCGGGCGAACGTGCCGGCCCGCCATGCCAGCCAGCTCGCCGCCCGGGCCAGCCGGGATGTGCCCCTGGCGTGAGTTGCCAGCGGATGCTGCTTGGCGAGCCCTTTGAAGAGCGCGAGCCCCAGGAGGTCGCTCTCGCCTTCGTAGACCGTGACGGCGAAGTGGTCGTGGAACGAGTCGCCGAGCGGATGCCCCACGAGAAACGCCCGGCCGCCGTGCACGCCGAGCGCGTCGATCGCGCTCTCACGCACGCATTCACCGGCCACGATCTTCGCCGTGAGGGCTTCGAGCTCGCCGCTGCCGCCGGCGTCGATGCTCGCGGCGGCCCACGCGGTGAGCGCGTCGCAGGCGGCGATCCGGGCTGCGATTCGCCCGAGCCGGCCCTGCACGAGCTCGCGCGAGGCGATCGGCTCGCCCCAGGTGTGGCGGCCGAGCGCATGGTCGCGGGCCTGGGCGAGAAGGATGCGGAGCGTGCCTGCGGCCTGCGCGGCGAGCGTGATCCGGCCGCGATTGAGGCCGTGCCAGATGATCCGCATGGCGTCGGGGCCGTCGCGGCCGGAGGGGGCCGCGAGGAGGTCGGCCTCGGCGAGCGGATGACGAGTGAACTCGAGCGCGGCGTTGTGCGCGTGCTTGAGCGGATGGAGGGCGTAGTGCCGGAGGTGAAACGACGGCGTGTCGGTGTCGGGCAGCCGCACGAGCGCGACCACCGGCCGCCCGTCGAGGCGGGCCAGCAGCTTCACGAGCCGGCCATGCGTGGCCCCGGTGATGAACATCTTCGTGCCGCTGACGACGAGGCCTGCCGCCGTGCGGTCGATCGTCGTGGCTACGCCTGAGAGATCGCAGCCCGCATCTGGCTCGGTAGCTCCGAAGATCGAGAGCGGCCGGCCTTCCGCGAGCCCCGGCAGAAGCCGCGCCTGCTGCTCGGCCGAGCCGAAGGCCACGAGCGCTGAAACGGCGCCGATCGATGAATGCACCGAGAGCAGGCCGGCGGCCGTCGGCACGCGGGCGGCGACGTGCGTGATCGCGCGGGCGAGTTCGCCGAGCGAGGCGCCCGTGCCCCCGAAGGCCTCGGGAACGGCGAGCCCCCACAGCCCCGCGTCGGCGAGGGTGGCTTCGGCGTGCGCCGTGAATACTCCGGTCGGCGCCAGCGGTGCATCGGCCAGGGGCGCGGGCGGGAGCGTGAAGGGCAGCGGTGCGTAGAGCAACTGCTCGGACCGCAGCCGCTCGAGCGCCGCGTCGGTGTGTTCGAGGACGGCGGCGACCGCTGCGGAGAGCGGGGCAGCGGACCGGGCCGCCGAGGCCGCGAACCCGCCGCTCGTGCCCTGCCAGAGCAGGGCCGCGAGTGGGCGGCCGCCGGGTGACTCGCGGCTTCCCGGGCTCGGGAGATCCGATTCGCGGCCCGTGGGCACGACGGCGATCCACGACGGCGGCTCAGCCAGGGCCGCGGCGTTGAGCACATGCGAAAAGTGAGTCGCAATCGCAGCCCGCTTGAGCTTGAAGGCCGTCGTGGCCTCGCCGTGGGCCGCGTCGAACGGCCGCGGCACGAACACGGCCCACCGCACCCGCCACGGTCGCGATAGCGCCGCCTGCCGGGCGGCGAGCCGCCGCGCGAGCCAGCGCACGAGCCGCGGATGGGCGAGCGCCTGGCGGCGGCTGAACACGCGCAGCCCGAGCCGCCGCACGGCCGCACGCACCACTGCCGGCTCCGGCACCACGAGCGCCACGGGAGCCGCGAGGCCCTGGCCGAGCACGCAGACCTGAGCCACGACCGGGTCTTCTGCGAGCGCGCGTTCCACTTCGGCGGGCGGAACTTTCGCGCCGGTCGAGAGAGCGAACGTGTCCACCGCCCGGCCTGTGATCACGAGGTGCCCCGCGTCGTCGAGCCGGCCGAGATCGCCCGTGGCGAGCCAGCCGTCTGTCGTCGCCGGAGCCATGTCGGTGCACCCTGGCTCGATCACACCGAGCGTCGCGCTGGGCGTCCGCACGAGCAGGTGGCCGCGGACGTCGCAGCGGACGTCGAGGCCGGGCAGCGGCGGGCCGACGGTGCCCGGCCGCATGGTCCGCGGGCTGGCCAGGGCGACGACCGGCCCAGCTTCGGCGAGCCCGTAGCCCTGTACGAGCGGCACGCCGCCGGCAGCGAAGACCGCGGCCGTGCGGTCTTTGAGCGGCGCGCCTCCAGACACGCACACCCGCACCGCGCCGCCGAGCGCGGCGGGCAGGTCGGTGATCCGGCCGGCTGCCACGCCCGCCGCGATCCGCTCGAAGAACACCGGCACTCCGAGGATCACCGTGGGTGCCGTCGCGCGGCAGGCGTCGAGCACCTGCCGCCGATCGCCCACGACGACGAGCGCGCCGCCGCGGACGAGCGCCGTGTAGAGGTCGCCGACCCGTGCATACGCATGCGCGAGCGGGAGCCACGAGAGCCGCACATCGCGCGGGTCGTCGAGAAATACGGCGCTCGAGGCGGTGGCGTTCCAGGCGAGCGCCCGCTGGGAATGGACGACGGCGCGGGGATGGCCCGTCGTGCCCGACGAGAGAAAGATCGCCGCGGGCGCATCGGGATCGCACGCCGCCGCACGATCGTCGAGCCCCGTGAAGACCGCCTCGCGGTCGACCGGCCATGACGGCCGCGGCCGTGGCACGGTGGCACGAAGCCCGCGCACCAGCCTGCCACCGCTGGCGACGCAGCCGCGCGGAGCGAGCCACGCGATCCGCTCCTCGAGCACGGTGGCCGGCTCGTCGTCGTGGAGGGCCACGTGGACGAGCCCCGAGAGCAGGCAGGCAAGATCGACGACGATCCACTCGATCGCGTGCGGGCCGACGTGTGCGAGCCGGTCGCCCCGGCCGAGACCATGGGATTCCAGTACCTGGGCGTAGTCGAGCGCGGCGCCGATCAGCCCGCCCCACGAGACCGTATCGATGGCCCCGTCGCGATACGTCATGACGGCCGGCCGATCGAATGCGTCGGCGGCACGCGCGCGGAGCAGGTCGACGAGTGCTGCCGGCATGGTGGCCGTGAGCGGGGCCGGCACGGGGACCGACAGCGGCGCGACGCTCATGCTTCCACCCGTTCGAAGAGCACGGCGATCCCTTGCCCGAGGCCGATGCACATCGTCGCGAGCCCGAGACGCTTGCCATCGGCCGCGAGCGCGTGGAGCAGCGTGGTCGCGATCCGGGCCCCCGAGGCACCGAGCGGATGGCCGATCGCGAGCGACCCGCCGCGCACGTTGACCCGCGCCCGATCGAGCCCCAGCGTGTCGATGCAGTGGATCGCCTGGGCTGCGAAGGCTTCGTTGAGCTCGACGAGGTCGATGTCGGCGAGTGAGATACCCGTGCGGGCCAGAAGCTTGCGCGTGGCGGCGATCGGGCCGGTGCCCATCGCCGCCGGCGCGACGCCCGCCACCGCTGTGGCCACGATCCGCGCGAGCGGCACGAGCCCCTGCCGCGCGGCCTCCGCCTCCTGCATGACGACGAGCGCCGCGGCGCCGTCGCTCAAGGGGGCACTCGTGGCTGCGGTCACGGTGCCGAGCTTCGGCAGGAAGGCGGGCTCGAGGGCCGCCATCGCCTCGAGGCTCGTTTCGCCGCGGATCGACTGGTCGCGGGTCGCCGCCACGAGGCCGCCAGCTTCGTCGTGCCCGAGCACCGTCACGAGTTCGTCGTCGAAGAGGCCGGCGTCGGCCGCTACCGCCGCTTTGCGATGGCTGTCGAGCGCGTAGGCCTCCTGCGCCTGTCGCGAGATGCCCTGCGCGGCGGCGAGGTGCTCGGCCGTGAGGCCCATCGAGAGCATGCCCTTGCTCGAACGGGAGAAAATCTGCGGATGGATGTCGAGCGCCGCATCCATCGGCAGGTGGTGCATGTGTTCGACGCCGCCGACCACGTGCACGTTCTCCGCGCCGGCGGCGATCGCCTGCGCGGCCCGGGCGATCGCTTCGAGCCCCGAGCCGCAGAGCCGGTTGACCGTGGTGCCCGCCGCGGTGAAAGGCAGTCCTGCGAGCAGCGCCGCGGTGCGGGCCGCGTTGCCGCCGAGCTCGCCCCGCTGCTGCGTGACGCCGAGAATCACGTCGTCGATCGTGGCGGGGTCGACGCCGCTCCGTTCGACGACGGCTCCGAGCACGGCGGCGGCGAGCTCGTCGCCACGCACGTGGCGAAACAGGCCGCGCTCGGCATGAGCCCGGCCGATCGCCGTGCGACAGCAGGCGACGACGACGGGCGTGGCGTCGGGCGAGCGGCGGGGCAGGGTCATGCCGGCACCTCAGCGGTGAAGCAGCCGCCGGTGCGGGCGAGGTCGAGGAGCCGCGGTGTGGGGTGCATACGCGAGCCGAGGTCGGCGAGCGGGCTGAGCCGCCGCACGATCTCGGCAGCGCCGAGCGCGTCGGCCCAGGCGAGCACGCCGCCGCGAAACGCCGGAAACCCGAGCGCGTGGATCACGGCGAGATCGATGTCGCGGCCGTCGCGCACGAGATCTTCGTCGAGCACACGCGTGGCCTCGAGCACCATCGGCAGCAGGAGGCGATCGGCGATGATGCGATCGCTCGTGTCGCGGGCGGGCAGTGCGTAGGCCGCCACGAGCGCCGGCACGCCCTCGTCGGGCCGGGCGGGCTTCGCCTGTTGCCCGGCCTTCGTGTCGTAGAGATAGAACCCTGCCCCCGTCTTGCGGCCCAGGCGGCCCGACTTCACGAGCGCCGGGATCACGGGCGAGGCCTCGATGCGGTCGCCGTAGGCGTCGTCCAGCACGAGCCCGGCGTAGAAGGCCGTGTCGAGGCCGATCATGTCGTAGAGCTCGAGCGGGCCCATCGGCATCCCGAACGCCCGGGCCACGCGGTCGATCCGCCGCGGATCAATCCCTTCCCGCAGCATCTCGACCGACTCGTGCAGGTAGGGCATCAACAATCTGTTCACGAGGAAGCCCGGGCTGTCACGGACGACGACGGGGCACTTGCCGAGCCGCTTGGCGTGGGCCACCACGGTGGCGATCGTGGCATCGCTCGTGGCGGGCCCGCGGATCACTTCCACGAGCGTCATGCGGCGCACCGGATTGAAAAAGTGCATGCCGCAGAACCGGGCCGGACGGTCGAGCACGGTGGCGAGCTTCGCGATCGGATTGGTGGACGTGTTGGTGGCGATCACCGTGTCGGGGCCGACGGCCCGCTCGATTTCAGCGAGCACCTGCCGCTTGACGTCGGTGCGCTCGAGCACGCTCTCGATCACGAGGTCGGCGGCTGCGAGTGCGGAGAGATGCGTGGCGGTGCGGAGGCGGCCGGCGAGGGCGATCGCCCTCGCCGGGTCGGTGCGTTTCGTGGCCCGGTCCCAGGCTGCTTCGTCGAGAATGCCGGACGCGGTGCGCTCGATAGCTTCGGGGCTCACGTCGACGAGCGTGACACCGCACCCGTGCCGGAGGTGGCTGGCGGCGATCCCCGCTCCCATGATGCCGGCGCCGATCACGGCGGGGTGCTCGACATGCGCGGCCGGCACGATGTCGCCATCCGGCTCGCCATCGACGCGGCCCACGCCCGGGTCTCGACGGTTGCGTTCGCCGAGCCGGAACACACGCACCAGCTGCCTGGAAACGTCCCCCGTGGCGAGCCGCGCGAAGGCCGCCGATTCGAGCCCGCCCGCCGCGGCAAGGTCGGCCTCGGCGCCGGTGAGGATCGTGTGGAGGATGGCCGGTGGCGCGGGGTAGTGGCCGCCGGTTCGGCCGAGGATCACGGCCGACGTCACGGCCTCGAGGAACGCCCGCTCCTCGGCCGCGAGCACGATTGGCTCGGCGAGGCGACGACGGCGGGCGTGATGGCCGGCGCGGGCGATTTCGTGTTCCAGAAGCCGACGGGCTGATTCGAGCGCCTCTTCGGGGGAGACACAGGCATCGACGATGCCCAGCCGCCGGGCCGCTTCGCCATCGACCGGCTCGCCTCCGGCGGCAAACTCGACGGCGGGGCCAGGTCCGATCAGCCGTGCCAGGCGCACCGTGCCGCCCCAGCCGGGGAGTAGCCCGAGCTTCACTTCGGGAAGGCCGAGCGACGTGTGACGCGCCGTGGTGGCGATGCGATAGTCGCAGGCCAACGCGAGCTCGAGGCCGCCGCCGAGGCAGACGCCGTCGATCACCGCCACGCTCGGCCACGGCGCGGCTGAGAGCCTGCCGAAGAGGTCGCGGCCGGCCGTGCAGAGCCGCTCGATCTCTGCCAGTGGCTTCGGTGGCAGGGCTTCCAACCTGGCGATGTCGGCCCCTGCGAAGAACGATCCCGCGAGGCCGGAGCAGACCACGACGCCGCGGGGAAGGGGGCCGCCAGTGAGGCTCTCGAGGACGGTGGCGAGGTCGCGCAGCACCTGCTCGGTGATCACGTTTTGGCGGTGGCCGGAAACGAGAAACGACACGAGCGCGATGCCGTCGGGCTGACGTTCGACGGTGACGGTGGGGAGGTCCCTGCCTGCAGCCGGCATCGCGCTGGTTCCGTCTCGTGCGTTTCCCGGGCGGTTCGCTTGCCTGGATCGGGAAAACCGCTAGTGTATCGGCTGTTTTCCCGGGCCCCAGTCCGGGCCATCCCACACGGAGGGCAGGGTCGGCCATGCAGCACGCCACCACGATGACCGCGCCGCGCGACGCCGCAGGCACAGGGCCGGGTTCCAGGTTTGCCATGCGGGCGTGTATCTGGGGCGTGCTCGTCGCGCTCGGGGTGTGCGGTCGCCTCTGGCAGCCGGGCTGGAACGTCACCCCGATGGCCGGCGTGGCGATCGCCGCCGGTGCGGTGTTCCCGAATCCACTCGTGGCGGCCAGTGTGCCGCTCGTGTCGCTGGCAGTCGGCAATCTCGTGCTGCCCGGCTACGGGAGCCTGGCAATGGCGGCTGTGGTCTTCGCCGCGACGGCCTGGCCGGTGCTGCTCGGCCGGCTCGTCATGCTCGGCGAAGGGCGGAAGTCGTTTCGTTGGGGGGCGGCGGCGGGCAGTGCACTTGCCAGTTCGCTCGTGTTTTTCCTGACCACGAACCTCGCCCACTGGTGGCTGACGCACGATTATCCGCACACGTGGGCCGGCCTCGTGGCGTGCTACGCGGCGGCGTTGCCGTTCTATCGGTGGATGCCGGTGGGTGACGTTGCCTGGACGATCGGCATCCTCACCGGCCTTTCGGCAGCCATCGCAGCCCTGCGGGCCTCCCGCAACACCGTGGCGGCTTGACTGTCCGCCCCCATGCCGCAGAATGCACGGGAAGTTGATCCCTCAGTGATCCACGCCGCGGGAATGGCGGAATTGGCAGACGCGCCAGGTTGAGGGCCTGGTGGTAGTAATACCGTGCAGGTTCAAGTCCTGTTTCCCGCATTTCAATCGAGATCGGAATGAGTACGACGCCAGACGCGGCACCTTCCGGTGCAGATGATGCAGCAGGGGAACAGCAGGCGGCGCGGCGGATAGCGATCGGGACGCAGCGGGCCGGCGTGACAGCGCCGAAACTCCCGCCGCGGCACCAGTATGTGCTGCCCCCGCAGCCAACGCCCGCCGATGCTCCTGCTCCTGCCGCTCCAGCGGCTGCCGCCCCCGACCGCCCCGTCGACGCGAAGCCCGACGCCGACAAGAAGCCCCGGCGGGAGCGGCGCGGAGGCGGCGACCGGAAGCCGTCGTTCACCGATGTTTTGCCTCCGTCGAAGCGGGTGGCAGTGCCGAATCTTCGCGACGCGCTCGAGGATGACCTCGAGGAAGACTTTCTGGCGGCGCTCGAGGGTGTGGCCGTCGACGACCTGCTCGTGGGCAGCGTGCCGGCCAAGGCCGAGGCTCCGCTCGATCCGGGCGCCCGGGTTACCGGCACCGTGGTCAGCGTCGGGCACGACACAGCCTTCGTCGATCTCGGTGGCCGCCGGCAGGGTGCGCTCAAGCTCGTGGGGCTCGACGATGTGCCGAATGTCGGCGACGTGCTCAATTTGTCGGTGGGCGGCCGCAATGACGAGGATGGCCTCTACGACGTGGCCCCGGCCAACCGGGCCGTGGCCGTTGAAGACTGGTCGCAGCTCGAAGCGGGGATGATCGTCGAGGCCCGCGTGACGGCTGCGAACAAGGGCGGCCTCGAATGCGAGGTGGCCGGGCTCCGCGGCTTCATGCCGGCGAGCCTCGTGAGCCCGTGGCGTGTCGAGAACCTCGAAGAGCTCGTCGGCCAGACCCTCGAGACCCTCGTCACCGAGATCGTGCCGGCGGCGCGGCGGCTCGTGCTCTCGCGGCGGGCGGTGATCGAGCGGCAGGCGGCCGACGCCCGTGCCACGATGCTCGAGACGCTCGAGGTGGGAGATGCGCTCGACGGCATCGTGCGCAGCGTGCGCGACTTTGGCGCGTTCGTCGACATCGGCAACGGTGTCGAGGGTCTCGTGCACGTGAGCCAGCTCTCCTGGGACCGCGTGGAGAATCCCGCCGACGTTCTGCAGCCCGGCCAGAAGGTGCGGGTGATCGTCAAGAAAATAGATCGCCAGACGGGCAAGATCGGCCTCTCAGCCCGCGACCTCGTCGAGAGCCCGTGGAAGCAGGCCGCCGAAAAATATCACGTGGGCGCCACGGTCAAGGGTGTGGTGAGCCGGATCGCGCAGTTCGGGGCGTTCGTCAAGCTCGAGCCGGGCGTGGAAGGGCTCGTGCACGTGTCGGAACTCGCGCACCGCCACGTGCGGAGCGTGGGTGACGTCGTCAAGGAAGGCGAGCCCGTGGAGTGCCGTGTGCTCACCTGCGACCCCGATGAGCAGCGGCTCTCGCTCTCGATCAAGGCGCTGGCCACGCGGCCGACGCCGGCTGGTGCCGGGGCGGCCGACGAGGCCGACGAGCCGGAGCCGGAGGCCGCACCGCCTGTCACGAAGAAACATACGGGGCCGCTCAAGGGCGGCTTGGGTAGCCAATCGGACGGCGCCCGCTTTGGCCTCAATTGGTGAGCGCGGCCGAACCCTGCGCCCGGATCATCGCGACGCGTGCCATCACCGCCTGTGCAAACCCGCGCAGGTGGTCGTCGAGAAACCAGTGGGCATTGAAGGCCGGTTCCTCGGCGTAGCCGCGGCAGGTCTTGTGCGGCGCGGCGACGCCGGCGTCAATCCGGGCCAGGCCGTGCTCGATCGCGTAGGCCTTCGGCCGATGACAGCCGAGTTCGAGCATGAGGTCGCGGGTGGACGCCACCGCGCTCCACGGCAATCTGAACAGCGTTTCGCCGTCGCGCAGACCGAATCCGCCAGCCACGAAACGGCCGGCGTCGAAGGCGGCTTCGAGTACGACCGCCCCCGGCATCACGGCGACGAGCTCGTGGAACATCGCTTCGGCAAGCCAGACAGGGCTTCCGTGCCGGGTGCATACCCGCCGAAATCCTTCATAAAAATCACGAACGAGCGGCGGGGTGATCTCGTGGCCGTGCAGCGTGCGCACCTCCAGACCGAGCCGGCGGAAACGCCGCCCTTCGACGAGCGCCTGCCGCCGCTTGCGCGCCGGCAGCGTGGCGAGGTACGCATCGAACGTGGCATGACCGGGGTTATGCCAGATGTTGCGGAGCTCATGGCTGATGAACGCCCCATGCCGCTCGAGCGTCGCCGCGGTGGCAGCATCGACCTGCATCACGTTGACGACCCTGGCCAGGTTCCACCGCTTGGCGATCGTCTGGAGCACGTCGACGAATGTCTTGTGCACGACATCGACGGGCATGCCCGGCCGAACGAGGAGCTTCGGACCTGCCACGGGATGCAGGGGGATGCCGACCTGAAACTTGGGCCAGGCGAACCACCCGGCCGCCGCTGCTGCGTTGAGCCAGCCGTGTTCCGGCCCATATTCACGCCATGTGCCGGTCTTGAGCATGGCTGGCGCGCAGGCCACCAGCCCGTCGGCCCGCGTTTCCAGCACGAGATACTTCGGCGCGATGCCCACGGCCGGGCCGACGCTGCCCGAGCGCTCGAGGGCCAGGAAAAACGCATGCTGCAGGTGTGGGCTCGGGCCTGCGCAGCGGTTCCAGGCGGCGGAGTCGATCTCGGCGATGGAATCCCGCAGCGAGTAGTCGAACACCATCATCGATGACATCCGCTCAGGCTGGCGCGAGCACCGGCTTGCCCATCCACGGCACGAGCGCGGCGGGCAGTTTCACCGAGCCGTCGGCCCGCTGGTGGTTTTCAAGGACCGCGATGATCGCCCGGCTGATGGCGACGGCGGTGCCGTTGAGCGTGTGCACGAAGTGCGTCCCCTTCTCGCCGGGCTTCTTGTAGCGCACGGCCAGCCGCCGGGACTGGAAGTCGGTGCAGTTCGACGTACTCGTCACTTCGCCCCACTCGCCGGCCGTGCCGCGGCCGGGCATCCAGGCCTCGAGGTCGAACTTGCGATACGCAGGGCCGCCGAGATCGCCCGACGCGGTGTCGATGACGCGGTAGGGGATTTCGAGGCCGTCGAACAGCTGGCATTCGAGATCGAGGAGTAGGTCGTGCATCGCATCGCTTTCCTCGGGCTTCGTGAAGGCGAACATCTCCACCTTCGTGAACTGGTGCACGCGATAGAGGCCGCGGGTGGCCTTGCCGTGGGCCCCGGCCTCAGTGCGGAAGCAGTGGCTGATGCCGCAGATCTTGAGCGGCAGTTCATCGGCCTCGAAGATCCGCTCGTGGTACGCGCCGCCGAGCGTGATCTCGGCCGTGGCGACGAGCGAGAGGTCGGTGCCGGTGATCGAATAGATCTGCGTCTCGTTGCCACGCGGCATGAAGCCCGTGCCCTCGAGGATCGTGTCGCGGGCGAGATCGGGCGTGGTCATCACCGTGAAGCCTTCCCGCATTAAGAGGTCGATCGCGTAGCGCTGCAGGGCCAGTTCCAGCAGCACCGCGTCGTTCATGAGAAAGTAGAAGCCGTGGCCGGCGACGCGGGCGCCCGCCTCGAAGTCGAAGAGTTTCAATCGCTCGCCGATCGCGACGTGGTCGCGGGCTGGAAACGAAAGCGTGGGCGGCGGTGTCTTCCCGCGTTTGATTTCGACCGCGGCGTCCTCGCCGCCGATCGGCGCCGCCGGGTGTGTGAGATTGGGGATCTGCCGGAGGATGTCGTCCGACTCTGCCGCGATCTTCTCGAGGCGGCCTTCGATCGCCCCTACCTCCTCGCGGAGCCGGCGGCCTTCAGCCTTGCGGGCCTCCCGTTCGGCCGCATCGGCAGCCTTGGCAATCGATTTGCTCACCTGCCCGGCCTCGTGGTTGAGGCGGTCGACGTCGGCCTGGAGGTGGCGCCGGAGCTTGTCGAGCTCGGCGAACCGGGCCACGTCGGCGGACGAGCCGCGGTTGCGGCAGTTGGCAGTGACGAGGTCGACGTTGTCGGCGACGTAGCGGCGGTCGAGCACGGGGCGATCCTCCGGGGGGAACGGTGAATATACTGTCACGGAGCCATGTCAGAAGTCGCCAGCGCCGCCGTCGCCGAACCAGTCGAAAGCGTCACCGTCGCACCCCCTGTGCCGGCCGCGAAGCCCACGGCCCGCGATCAGCCGCAGCGGCAGCCGCGGTATCACGTGGTGCTCTGGAACGACGACGATCACACGTTTGACTACGTGATCGCGATGCTCAAGCAGCTCTTCGGCCACCAGCCGGAGACGGGCTTCAAGCTCGCCAAGGAAGTCGACGCGAAGGGCCGCGTTGTCGTGCTCACGACGACGAAGGAGCACGCGGAGCTCAAGCGCGACCAGATCCACGCCTTCGGAGCCGACAAGCTCATCGCCCGCTCGAAGGGCTCGATGTCGGCCTCGATCGAGGCCGAATGACGCTCGGCGCTGTGCCGGGTTCGGGCTGCCCGTATCCCGTCGCTGGACGTTTGTCTGGTTGGGCGCGCCGGCTCGGGGTTACCCCGTACCGTCTCGCCGGACGTTCGCTGCGCCCATCCTGGGCTTCACTCACTCGGATGTGCCTGCGCTCCGGCATCCATGCCTGCGCTGGTCACATACGCCGTCTCAACGGTAGGGGTAACCCCTCACCTCCCCAACTCGTAGGCGCTCAGCAGTTTCGGCGGAGTCGGTCGGTCGGCACGCGCAGATGAAGGGAGTCCTTGAGGACGAAACAGCAGCTAGGCCTGGAGGGCCGGGTCAGCACCAGCCGACGGAGGTCGGCCAAGGAACGGATGGCAGGATGCCGTGCCGTTCCGTGAAGCATCCCTCGAGCATGCCTCCCTTGGCTCCGATTGCAGGTGGTTAACAAGTGCCCTGCTGACCAGCAGCGGATAGCAAGCGGGACGCTTGCCCCAAATGCGATATGCGGCAGCCTCGAGCCGGACTGGTCCATTCAGCGTTCTTGCGGGGCGATGAATGGCGTCTTTGCAGGCGTCACTCGCACGGCACGGGCTGGCCGTCGGCGTCGTAGCATTCGACGGCGCCGGAGCGGTTCTGTGGCCGCGTGCCGATCGCGATCGAGTCGACGCCCTTCTCGTCCTTGATCTCGATCCGGCCGCCACCGGCGTCGATCACCCGGCCCATGTGGATGAGCACCGTGCCGTCTTCCGTCTCGACTACGATCTCGCGGCACGTGAGGCGGGCCGCTTCGAGGTCGCCGATCTGGGCGGCCGCGAATCGCTCCTCGGGGATCGCCACGGCCCGCACGGCCAGGCCGATGGCGAGGAAGAGCAGCGGGTAGACGGTCCACCGTTCACGACTGGTCATCGGGCAAACTCCTGGATGGGCTCGGGGGCTCAGTCGCCGTGCAGCTGACGCAGCCGGCCGGAGAGCCGCACGATGAGTTGTGCCCGCTCGAACTGATCGAGCCAATCGGAAACGACGGCAGCGATCGCATCGGCCGGCGGCGGCACAGCTCCGCTCGAGCAACTCTCACCGAGCTGGGCCGCTGCGGCTGCACGATAGGCCGACAGGGTCTTGTCGCCGTAGAAGAGGATCGGCGTGAAGTCTTCCGAGAGGAACATCACGGTGGGCACGCGCTGCCCGCCGCAGACCTTCATGTGCGCAGCGATGTCGGGCCGGGCATCACGGTCGAGAAAGCGGACGTCGAGCGCGGGCGCTGCGGCCGCGAAGTTGGCGAAGATCGGGCACTGGTTCACGCAGTCGCCGCACCAGGCACCGGCGAGCACGAGCACGGGCATCTTGCGGACGAAGCCGCCGAGGAGCGCCTTTTGGGCGGGCGTGAGCGACACTCGGCCATGAAACGCATCCCAGCGGGAACGCTGGTCTGGGTTCGCGTGCCGGTCGAGAAACGCCTGGTACGGCAGCGCTGCATCAAAAGCCGCCTGCCAGGCGGCGGGCGTCGGCGGCGCACCGGCGCCAGGGGTCGGGGTGACGGGAAGGGCGACGTCGATCGGGCTCGTCATGAATGCGGTGCTCCGTGCGGGGAAGGATCGGCCAGAGCATAGCGTGCTGCGGCATTTTCGCCCCGAAATCACCTGTTTTTCCGCTGGAAAACCGGCATTGATTTGGGAAATGTCGCCCCCTACTGTCCGCCCGCCTGAAGGCTGACGGGGCAGATGGAACCGCCCCACCCCGAGGCACGCCGGTCGCACGGATGCAGCCGGATCCTCGGGCCCCACACGCAGTGATCGTCCAATCGCTCCCGGAAACGGTTCAGGTTCTCCGCCCCCCTGGGGCCTGGACCGTTCCGGGGGCCTTTGTCTTCCGGCCCCCCGACCCGCCCGCGGCGCGTCTATAACGTTCGCATGACGACGCCCTTCGCCCCGCCCGGTGCCGACCGGATCATCCGCTGGATCATGGTCGCGATCGTGGTCTGGGGGGCCATCCTCGCCGTCGGCGCCTGGACGCTCAACCACGACATCCGGCGGCCGATCATGGTGATGGCCTGCGTCCTCGGCTTCCTCGCCTTCTGGCTCGCGATGCTGCGCACCCTACGCCGGCCATCGTAGGACAGGCTTCAGCCTGTCACTTCGTCGCGCCCAAGCCGGCTCGGGGTTACCCCGTACCGTCTCGCCGGACGCTCACTGCGGCCATCCTGGCCTCCGCTCGCTCGGATGTGCCTGCGCTGCGCCATCCATGGCTCCGCTGGTCACATACGCCGTCTCAACGGCAGGGGTAACCCCTCGCCTCCCGTATTCCAGATGGGGAGCCCGGAGCCGTGTCGGGCGAGTTGATACGACGCACCGCGCGTATAATTCCGCCGCCCGAAAGGAGGGCTCATGCCCATCAAGTTGCGGTCGGTGTTCGACACGGGGCTCGGCGTCGGGCCCGATGGGCGGCCGCCAGTGGATACCGAGCGGAGCGTCACGGCGCTCTCGATCGGGCAGTATCTGATTCGCCGGCTATCGGATTACGGGATTCGGCACGTGTTCGGGCTGCCTGGCGATTACGTGCTCTCCTTTTACAGTATGCTCGAGCACAGCCCGCTCGACCTCGTGAACTGCACGCGGGAAGACTGTGCGGGGTTTGCCGCCGATGCCTATGCCCGCGTGAACGGGATGGGGGCCGTTTGCGTGACGTATGGCGTGGGGGGCCTGAGCCTCGCCAATTCGATCGCCGGGGCGTACGCCGAGAAGAGCCCCGTCGTGCTCATCTCGGGCGCCCCGGGCATCCGTGAGCGGGTGAACGACCCGCTCCTCCATCACCGCGTGCGGGAGTGGCACACACAGCTCGACGTGTTCGAGAAGATCTGTGCCGTGAGCCGCGAGATCGTTGATCCTGCCACGGCCTTCCGCGACATCGATCACCTGCTCGACACGGCCCACCGGCTGAAGCGACCTGTGTACCTCGAGCTGCCGCGCGACATGGTGAGTGTGGTGCCGGATCAGATCCGTCCCTATGCGGCGCCGCTGGTAAAGAGCGACCCGAGCGCGCTCGCGGAGGCGGTGAAGGAGGCGGTGGCCCGGATCGAGAAGGCGCAGCGGCCCGTGATCATCGCCGGCATCGAGCTGCACCGGCACCGGCTTCAGGAAGACGTGGTGCGGTTTGCGGAGGCGTCAGGGATCGCCATGGCGTCGACGCTGCTCGCCAAGAGCGTGGTCAGCGAGGTGCATCCGCTCTATATCGGGCTCTATGAAGGAGCACTCGGCCGTGAAGAGGTGACGCGGTTCGTCGAGGAGAGCGACTGCGTGATCCTGCTCGGCACGCTCCTCACCGATCTCGACCTCGGTATCTTCACGGCCAAGCTCGATGCCTCGAAGAGCATCTACGCCACGACCGACGAGCTGCGGATCAGCCACCATCACTTCCACCACGTGCTGCTCGAAGACTTTTTGCGGGCGCTCGCGGCCGCCAAGCCGAAGGCGGCGAAGCGGGAGCTGCCGGCGGGCCCGGCCGCCGCACAGGGGCCGTTCACGCTCGTGCCCGACGCGCCGATCACGACCACGCGGCTCGTGCGGCGGCTCGACGAGGCGCTCGACGACAAGACCATCGTCGTGGCCGACGTGGGCGATTCGCTCTTTGCCTCGAGTGAGCTCGTGATCCGCGGGCAGACGGAGTTTCTCTCCCCCGCCTACTACACGTCGATGGGCTTCGCCGTGCCCGCCGCGCTCGGAGCGAAGATGGCGCAGCCCGACCACCGCGTGGTGGTGCTCGTGGGCGACGGCGCCTTCCAGATGACCGGTATGGAACTCTCCACGATCGTGAAGCGGGGGCTGCCCGTGGTCGTGATCGTGCTCGACAACAAGGGCTACGGCACCGAGCGGGTGATCCACGAGGGGAGCTTTAACGACATCAACCCCTGGCGCTACGAGCTGCTGCCGCAGGTGCTCGGTGGCGGGACTGGCTACGAAGTGCGCACGGAGGGCGACTTTGACGCGGCCCTCACGAAGGCTCTCGCCGACGAGTCGGGTATGAGCCTGATTCGGGTGCACATCGGCGTGGACGACCGAAGTGTCACGCTTGATCGGATCGGCCGCGGGCTCGCCGAGCGGATGAACCACTGAGCCGCGTCGATGCTTTGGCTCTTGCGCGCACTACGGGGCGAGGTCGGGCACGCCGATCGCCTTGCCGTAGGCTTGGAGGAGTTCACCGAGCGAGGCGCGGAACGACTCTTTGAGGCTTGTCTCCACGTCGAGCCCCTCCTTGATGCCCTGCACGAAGGCCGCGAACTTCTTGCGGTCGCGGGCCACCATGAATCGCACAAGGCTCGAGGCGATGCCGTATTGATCCGGCTCGATGTGAACGTCGGGGCCGGGATCGAAGAAGCCGTCGCCGACGGTGCGGCGCGTGCGCATCAGCTCGAGCGCCCGGGCCTCCTTGAGCGGCACCTGCCGGCAGGCTGGCACCACCTGCGTGCCGACCCACTCGGCGATTCCTTCGTTGAGCCAGTTGGGCACCCGCACGGGCGACATCCAGCGGTGATTAAACCCGTGGCTCGTCTCGTGCACGAGCATGTGAGCGAATGCGGAGGCGTCGGTGCCGCGATGGCAGGCCATGATCACCCGTCCGTCGCCGCGCTGGTGGCACAGGCCATGCACGCCGCGGGGTGCCCCCTCGAAAAATCGGCCTTCGAACGCTTGGAAGTCGTCCTCCGAGACGAACGCCACCACGAGGCACTTGCCGAGCCAGACCGGCTCGCCACGCGGGATGCCGTAGAGATCGCAGAGGAAGTCGTGCATCGTGTCGAGGCTCGCGAGAAACGGGGCCATCTGCCCGGCCGGAATGTCGGTGGCCACGATGAACTCGTGGGTCTGCGTGATCTGGAGCGCGGGGAAGATCTTCTGCGCGTCGGCGACGAATGCTTCGAGCGCCGCACGTTGCTCGGCGTGTTCGTCGGCCGTGAGCACTGGCCAGGGTTCGACGCCGTTGGCCTGCATCCTCTCGGTGGACTGCTGCCGTTGCTTCTCGGCGAGATCACGAGCCCGGCGGCCACGCAGGCCGGGCGCGCCGCCGCCCGGCCCATCCTTCTCGAACACCGTCTCGCGGCCGGCCACGATCTTGGCGATGCCGGTGAGCGGCACGCTCACCGCGCGTGTCTCCCCTTCGGACGTGAGCCGCAGGGCCGCAACGGCCCCCTTCCGCTCCGTCACACCCACGAGCGTCGGCCGCACGAACCGCTTGCCGCTGCCGAGCTCAACGAGATCGATCACGGCCCCGACGTGCGGAGCGAGCCGGGGTCCGAGGCCCTCGGCCGTGTCGTCGGCCGGCGCGCTCGCGGCGACACACACGCTCAACGAGGCCAGGATGGTCAGGATGCGTCGCACGGCAGATGCTCCTGGCGCAGAGCCGTGCTCGACACGTCCATGCGAAACTCGCGCTGCGACACGAAGTACGTGATGTCGCGAAGCGGTTGGGGCACGTCGAGCTTGGCCGGATCGGTGAATTCGCCGTCGCGGACGCGGCCAAACACGATCAGCCCCCGGGCCTGTGCGGCAATCGTGTGCACGGCCGCCGCGGCAGCCTCCCCCGAGCCGCCGTAGTAGCGCGGGTCGGAGAGACGCACGTACGTGTCGGCCCCGAGGACGAACGTGCTCCCGGGAAAGAGGGCGATTTTTTCGAGAAATGTCGCCGCCCGTGTGAGCCACAGTGTGCGGTCGGCGAACTGGGCGATACGGCTTTCGATCTCGTGATAGTCGAGCAGCGGCTTGTCGACGTTGGCGATTGAGAGCTCGTAGTCGACCGGCCGTTCGGCGATTTCCTCGGCGATGCTGGCCATCGTGCGATGGCCGTCGTGGAGTGGATCAAACGACCCGGGAAAGAGGAGCCGGTCGGCTGCGGCCGCAGCGGGCTCGCTTCCCATGGTCTGCCCGGCCGCGATGCACAGGGCGGGCGTCGCGCCGGCCAGGAGCCGTTGCCACTCCGGCTGGGCCAAGGTGGTCGCGGTCTCGACGCGCTCGCCCGGCCGCAGCCCTGCGAGGATTGCGGGGGGCCGCGCCAGGCAGGCTGTCGCGGCGAGCCGCGCGAGCACGAGCGCCGCAGCCAGGTCTTCCTCTTCGTCGCGGCCGCGGGTGGCCTTCTCGAGTTCGAGCGTGGCCACCGTCGTGGCCGCCAGCGTCTGTACGGCGACGACGATCCGATGGGGGCCACGCTTCGGCGTGAGCGTGCGCAGGCTGGCGACCACTGCCGCCCCGATCGCCTGATTGGGCGGGGTGCCGTAGTCAACGCAGCGTTGCCAGGCCTTCATTGACAGCCGCCGTGCCGTTCGCGGAGAGCAATACGACTCCTGATGGCCGCCGAGCAAGGTGTCGACCGCCGTGCGGGCATAGGGCACGAGCCCTTCGAGCACGACCGCGCTTGAACCCGGCGTAGTCACGAGCCGAGCGATGGCACGAGCCCCACCGCCGGTCGAGACGACGACGACTCGCGCTTCCGCAGCCGATAGCGCCGCGATCAGGTCGGCCGGATCCGTTGTCTGCATGGTGCTGGGGAAGCGGGAGGTTGTGGTCGACCCTGCCGGCGAGCTGTATGCGGCCGGTTCGCCCCGAGTCACCGATCCTACGCGGCTTGCCAGCTCCTGCACGGCAGGCTCGAGTGCCGCTCCAGCAGCTGGTGCATGGGTGCCGATGGATCGGTGGGAGGACCCTACCATGATATCGCGGCGCGTGAACGGGTTTGTCTGTCTGGCGATTCTTTGCACCACCGAGGGCATTGCGTGGGCCGAGGAGCCCGCTCCCTTCGAGCACGTGCCGAGTGTCACGCTGCCGATCACCGTGCCCCGCCGCGTGCCGCGCGTGATCGCCTTGGCGTCTGCCGACACGCTGCCCGATCCGCTGCGGGGCACCCCGGCGATCAAGCCCGAGACCACCGGCGAGGACGCGCTGCAGGTGCTGGCGACACTGCTGCCGGGCCGCAGCGATACACCGTATGACTGGTACGCGCCGGTCGAACCACTCCACCAGCCATGCGAGCCGCGGGCCCTGCCGCCGTGTGTGCCGCCGCCGCCGTGCCACCCCAGCGAGCCGCCGCAGCCGTACGACCTCGTGGGCGTGCCTGGATGCCCCTCGGGGGGGCCGATCTACGAAGGCCCATGTGCGCCGCGCACAGGCACGCCGCATCATGGCGTGTGTGCGTGGTACCACCGGCTGCACGATCGATTCTTCGATCATTTCTACAAGTGGAAGTGACGTGCTAGGCTCTCCGCTCCTCGGAGCAAAGGGAGCGACGGCGTGCGGGCGGCAATCATCGGCATCGGTGCGATCGCGCGGCTGCACGCGCGGGCCCTCGCCGACATCCCCGGCGTGGAACTCGTGGCGGCGACCTGCCGCACCGAGGAAAAGGGGCGGGCCTTCGCGACGGAGTTTGGCTGCGCGTGGCACGCCGACACCGCGAAGATGCTGCGGCGCGAGAAGCCCGACTTCGTGACGGTGGCCACGCCGTCGGGGGCTCATCTCGAAGCCGTGACGGCAGCGGCGCGGCGGGGCGTGCACGTGATCTGCGAGAAGCCGCTCGAAATCACCCTCAAGCGGATCGATCGAATGCTGGCGGTCGTCGAGAAGGCGGGCATCACGTTCGGGGCGATCTTTCCGCAGCGGTTCAATTCCGTCGTGGCCACGGTCCACGCAGCCGCCGCCGCGGGCCGGTTTGGCAACCTCGCTGTCGCGGCGAGCTACGTGCCCTGGTGGCGAGACGACGCGTACTACGGCCCCGGCCGCTGGCAGGGCACGAAGGCCCTCGACGGCGGCGGCGCGGTCATGAATCAGTCGATCCACGGAGTGGATGCCCTGCAGTGGATCGTGGGGGCTTCGATGCCCGGGCTCGCGCGGGGCGAGAACCCCGTCGAAAGCGTGCAGGCCCTGACCGCCGTGCGGGCCCACGACGCTGAGCGGCTCGAGGTGGAAGACACCTGCGTGGCGATCCTGCGGTTCAAGAACGGCGCGCTCGGCCAGTTGCTCGCGGCCACGAGTCTGTTTCCCGGTCAGCTCCGCCGCTTCCTCTTCGGCGGCCGCGATGGCACGGCCGAGATTCTCGAAGAGCAGCTCGTGGCCTGGCGATTTCGCACGGAGGCGGCCGAAGATGCCGCAACCCGCGACCGCTTCGGCGGCACGAGCGGCACCAGCGGCGGTGCGGCCGACCCGATGGCGATCAACTACGCCTGTCACACCCGAAATTTCGAGTCGTTTCTGGCCGCTGTCCGTGGCGGCCACCGTCCCGAGCTCGACGGGCTCGAGGGCCGCAAGGCCGTGGCGATCATCGAGGCCTGCTATCGCTCGGCCCGCACCGGGCGGGCGGCACAGGTGTCCTGACTCCGCATCACCTCCAGGGAATTAACGTCATGGCCGACCTGCCCCATTTCGCGTCGAGCTCCGGTCCGTCGTCGCCTGCGGATGGCCCCTGGTATAGCGGCATGACGCGGTATCACTGGTTCGTGCTCACCGTCGCGGCGCTCGGCTGGCTCTTCGACTGCCTCGACCAGCAGCTCTTCAACCTGGCCCGCAAACCGGCCATGGAAACGCTCCTCGCCGCGGCCGACGGCAGCATCGACCCCAAGGCGGTGAACTTCTACGGCGGCCTCTCGACCTGCATCTTCATGCTCGGCTGGGCCACCGGCGGCCTGATCTTCGGCGTGGTCGGCGATCGACTGGGCCGCGCGAAGACGATGATGATCACGATCGTCATCTATTCGCTGTGCACGGGTCTCTCGGCGCTGTCGTATGGCTTCTGGGACTTCGCCTTCTACCGCTTCATCACCGGTCTCGGTGTCGGCGGCGAGTTCGCCGTGGGAGTCGCCCTCGTGGCCGAGGTGATGCCCGATCGGGCCCGGCCCTACGCGCTCGGGCTCTTGCAGGCGCTCTCCGCGGTCGGCAACTTCGCCGCGGCTCTGATCGGCATCGGCCTCGGGCAGGCGCAGCTCCACATGGGCAGCAAGCTCTACGGCTGGGAGCCGTGGCGGTGGAAGTTCGTGATCGGGGCCCTTCCGGCGGTGCTCGCACTCGTGATCCGCGCCGGGCTCAAAGAGCCTGAAAAGTGGCAGCAGATGAAGGCCCGCGCCGCCGAGACGGGAGAAAAGCTCGGTGGCTACGGCGCGCTCTTCGCCGATCCGCGTTGGCGCAAGAACGCGATTCTCGGGATGCTCCTCGCCTGCTCGGGCGTGATCGGCCTGTGGGGCATCGGCTTCTTCTCGATCGACCTCCAGCGCAGCGTGTTCGAGAAGACGTTCAAGGCCCAGGGGCTCACTGGGCAGGAGTTGGCCGGCCGGCTCACGATCTGGACCGGCGTGGCGATGATGATGATCCAGGTGGGGGCGTTCACGAGCATGATGCTCGCCGCCCGCATCTGCCAGCGGATCGGCCGCAAACCGTTCTTCGCGCTGGCATTCACCTCCGCGCTTGTGTCGACGGCAATCGTGTTTCGCTATCTCGACGACATCAGCGACATCTGGTGGATGCTGCCCCTGATGGGCTTCTGCCAGCTTTCGCTGTTCGCGGGCTACGCGATCTATTTCCCGGAGCTCTTCCCGACGCGGCTGCGCAGCACCGGCACGAGCTTCTGCTACAACGTCGGCCGATTCGTGGCTGCGAGCGGGCCGTTTCTCCTGGGCCAGCTCTCGAGCAGCGTGTTCTCGGGCATCCAGAGCCCGGAGTGGATGCGCGAGCCGATGCGGCCAGCGGGAATCGCGATGTGCGCCGCGTTCCTCCTCGGCCTCGCCGTGCTGCCCTTCCTGCCCGAGACCAAGGGCCGCCCGCTGCCAGAGTAGGATAGGGTTTGGGTCTGTCCTCCCCCGGCGCCGGACGCAGGGCAGCCGATAAGTACCCGCATTCGGAGCCGGCGGTACGCTGCTTCATCGCCGAGGGCGATCGCTAGTCCCTTCTCAACTGTGATGGTGCGCTCGGTGTAAGCCGCGTATCTGCCCGTCGGCTCTTCCGCATCGCACCGACCAACTCCGCCGAACGTTCTTTGCGCCTACGAGTTGGGGAGGCGAGGGGTTACCCCTACCGTTGAGCCGGCGTATTTGACCAGCGGAGCCATGGATGGCGCAGCGCAGGCAAATCCGAGTGAGCCGGAGCCTGGAGGGCGGAGGCGAACGTCCGGCGAGACGGTACGGGGTAACCCTGAGCCGGCACGCGACAGCCTCCTTAGGCTGGCCCCCGGATCGTGAGCACGGCGGCGGCGACGATGTCCAAGAGCACAATCAGGAGGCCGACGCCGTAGATCGTCTGCGTGCCTTCGTCGATCCGCTGCCGGCTCGGGTGCCGCCGAGATGCAATCCCGCTGGATGGGCGGTACATTGCCGGGGTCGGTTTCATCATTCACCGGAGGAACGTCGTCCATGCGTTGGGAAGGCCGTCGGCAGAGTCAGAACGTCGAGGATCGTCGGAGCCAGGGCGCGGCGCCCATGATGGTGGGGGGCGGGCTGCTCACGCTGATCCTCATGATCGCGCTGATGTTCCTCGGAGTCGATCCGATGCAGGTCGCCAGGATGGCCCCCGAGATCGCGGCGCCGGCCCCGCAGAAGGCCCCTGCGAAGCCGCAGAACGACGAGCTTTCGCAGTTTGTGCGGGTCGTGCTGGCCGACAACGAGGATGTTTGGAGCCGGCTCTTTCCGCCGAACTTCAGCGGCCGCTACGCGCCGCCCACGCTCGTGCTCTTCACCGGCCAGGTGCGCAGCGCCTGCGGCATGGCGAGCGCCGCGGCCGGCCCCTTTTACTGCCCGCTCGACAAGAAGGTGTACATCGACCTCGCGTTTTACGACGAGCTCAAGCGGCGGTTCGGCGCTCCCGGAGACTTCGCCCAGGCCTACGTGATCGCCCACGAGATCGGCCACCACGTGCAGAATCAGCTCGGCATCTCCACCAAGGTGCAGTCGATGCGTCCGCGGCTCTCCGACCGCGACTACAACAAGCTCTCGGTGCGGATGGAATTGCAGGCCGATTTTCTCGCCGGCGTGTGGGCCCATCATGTCGCTCGGTTCGCCGGCACCATCGACGAAGACGACATTCGCGAGGCCGTGAACGCCGCCGCGGCGATCGGTGATGACCGTATCCAGCGGCAGTCGCAGGGCTACGTCGTGCCCGATGCGTTCACGCACGGGTCGAGCGAGCAACGGGTGCGCTGGTTTCTTTACGGCCTCAAGACGGGCGATCCGCGGCTGATGGATCGGGCCTTCGAGGTCGACAATCCCTGACGGGCTGCTCCGCCACGTCGAGCTCGAGCGTGGTGTGGTCGATGTGAAACCGCTCGTGGAGCAGGTGGCGGGCGGCGGCGAGCGCGGCCGGGTGCAATGAGGCGTCGGGCACGACGAGGTGGGCTGTGAGCGAGGTTTCCGCCGTGCTCGCGCCCCAGATCTTGAGGTCGCGGACGTGTGTTACGCCGTCGATGCCTGCGAGGCCGGCCGCGACGGCCGCGGGGTCGATGCCGCGGGGCACCGCGTCGAGCGCGAGATCGACGCTCTCACGGAAGAGGTCCCACGTGCCGACGACGATCACCAGCGCGATCGCGATGCTTACGGCCGGGTCGATCCAGGCCAGCCCCGTGAAGAGGATCGCGATGCCAGCCGCCACGACGCCCGCCGACACCGCCGCATCGGCCGCCATGTGCAGAAACGCGCCGCGTACGTTCGCGTCGCGATGGCCCCGCATGAAGAGCAGGGCGGTGAGCGTGTTGATGACGACGCCGATCGCGGCCACGACGATCATCGTCCAGCTCGCGACCGGCGCCGGTGTCGAGAGCCTGTGACAGGCTTCCCAGAGGATCACGCCGCAGGCCACGAGGAGGAGCACGGCGTTGCCGAGGGCGGCGTAGATGGTCGTGCGGCGGAAGCCCCAAGTGTAGCGGGCAGTGGGTGGCAGCCGGGCGAGCCACGAGGCGCCCCAGGCCAGGAGCAGCCCGAGCACGTCGCTGGCGTTGTGGCCCGCATCGGCCACGAGTGCGAGCGAATTGCCGAGGATGCCGCAGGCGAGCTCGATCGCGACGAACACACTGTTGAGCGCTACGCCCAGGAGCATCGCCCGGTCGAACCGCGACGGTAGGAGGCCGTGCGCGTGCCCGTGTTGGCTGGCACTGTGCCCGTGATGTCCATGGTCGTGGCTCATGCGGTAGGATCATACCCACACGGAGAATCTCGACATGACTGCGCTCAAGACGGTGGCGATCGGGCGAACGGGCGGCGGCGACTGGGGGCATGCCATCGACGAGCTCGTGGCGAAGACACCCGGCGTGGAGTTGGTGGCGGTCGCCGACGAGTCGGAGGGAGGGCTCGGCAAGGCCCTCGCCAGGCATGGCCTCGCGGCATCGCAGGGCTTTCGCGACTGGCGGAAGATGCTCGCCGACGCGAAGCCCGACCTCGTGGCCATTTGCATGCGGCACGTCGATTGCCATGCCGAGATGGCGATCGCCGCCGCAGAGGCGGGGGCCAAGGGCATCTTCATGGAGAAGCCGTTCGTGCGCACGCGAGCCGAGGCCGACAGCGTGATCACGGCCTGCCGGAAGGCCGGGGCCAAGCTCGGCCTGGCCTACGTCAACCGACACGCCCCATCCTTCGCGGCCGTCCGCGACCTCATCGAAGACGGCCGGATCGGCAAGGTGCTCGAACTGCGGGCCCGTGGCAAGGAAGACCAGCGCGGGGGCGGCGAGGATCTCGTCGTGCTCGGCTGCCACGTGCTCGACATGATGGTCGATCTCGGCGGCGCGCCGCAGTGGTGCGAGGCGAGCGTGTCGACGGGTGGCCGGCCGATCACGGCGGCCGACTTCGTCGACGGTCCCGAAGGCATCGGCCGGATCGCGGGCGATTCGATCGCCGCGATGTTCGGCCTCGCCGACGGACCGACCGGGTACTTCGCGAGCACCCGCGATGCCGGGCAGAAGCAGCCCAACTTCGGGCTCACGGTCGCGGGCACGAAAGGGGCCATTCACATCCGTCCTGACAACGTCCCGCACGCCTGGCTCCGTGAAGCGCCACTGTGGCGCACCGACAAAGACTATCCGTGGAAGCCGATCGGGCCGCAGGGGCTCGATACGCCGCCACCTGCGAGTGACGTCGATCGGGCTGCCGAGCGAGCTGCATGGGGCCGGCTCGCCGTCGCCGATCTGCTCGACGCGATCGCCGAGGACCGCGAGCCAGAGACGGGCATGCATGCCGGGCGGACGACCGTGGAGATGGTCGCCGCGGTGTTCGCCGGCGGCCTGGCAGGCCGCCGCGTGGCCTGGCCGCTGGAGTCGTCGCTGCCGGGAGGTCAGGGATGAGCACGCCACGTTTCACCCACCTTCACTGCCACAGCCACTACAGCCTGCTCGACGGCGCGAGCTCCATCGAGCGGCTCGTCGGCAGGACCGCCGAGCTCGGCATGAACGCCCTGGCGATCACCGACCACGGCAATCTGCACGGGGCACTCGAGTTCTACGATGCAGCCAAGAAGGCAGGCATCAACCCGATCATCGGGTACGAGGCCTACATCGCCCCGGGCAGCCGGTTTCAAAAGGATGCGGGCAATCAGAAAGATTCGAGCTATCACCTCACGCTCCTGGCCCGCGACCGCGTCGGCTTCGCGAACCTCCTGCAGCTGGCCACGCGGGCCTATCTCGAGGGCTTCTATTTCAAGCCCCGGATCGACCGCGAGTTGCTCGCCGCCCACCACGAGGGAATCGTCTGCCTGTCGGGCTGCCTGTCGGGCGAGTTCAGCCGGTCGCTCATCGGGGCGTCGCGCGAACAGCGCGACTCGCTCGCTCAGGCCCGCGATGTGGCCGGCTGGTTTCAGAAGCTGTTTGGCGACCGCTATTTCATCGAGATCCAGGACAACGGTCTGGCCACGCAAGACCAGGTGACCGACGTGGCCCTGGAGATCTCTCGCGAGCTCGGCATTCCGCCCGTTGCCACTTGCGACTGTCACTACGTGAACCGTGAAGACTCGGTGGCGCAAGACATCCTGCTCTGCGTCAACACGGGCCGCTTCCGCAACGACCCGTCGCGGATGCGGATGGACTCGAGCGAGTTTTATCTAAAGAGTCCGCAGGAGATGCACGAGGCCTTCGCCGGCCTCGATCGCAGCTTCGTGGCCGAGGCGGCTGCCCGCAGCCAAGAGATCGCCGACTCCGTCTCGATCGAGCTCGATCTCGGCAAGCGACATTTTCCCGGGTTCGAAGTGCCGGCGGGCCGGACGGCCTCCGAGGAACTCCGCGGGCTCTGCCTGGCCGGCCTTCGCGAGCGGTATGCGGCGGTGCCCAAGCGCTGGGCCGAGGGCGGCGTGCCGGCCGACCCCGCCGCGGCCGACCTGCACGCCCGGGTGCTCGAGCGGCTCGACCGTGAGCTCGGCGTGATCGATACCCTCGGCTTCGCGAGCTATTTCCTGATCGTCTGGGACTTCGTGCGCCATGCCCGCGAGCGGGGCATTCCGGCGGCGGCGAGAGGTTCGGGCGTGGGCTCGCTCGTGGCCTATTCGCTCTATCTCTCGCACGTCTGCCCCCTGGAGTACGACCTGCTGTTCGAGCGGTTTCTCGACGTGAATCGTCGGGAGGCGCCCGATATCGACATCGACTTCTGCAAGGAGCGGCGCGGGGAGGTCATCGACTACGTCAAGAAGAAATACGGCGAGGCGAACGTCGCCCAGATTGGCACGTTCGGCACGCTCGCCGCGCGGGCCGCGATTCGCGACGTGGGGCGAGCCATGGGCCTCGCGATCCCCCGGGTCGACCAGATCGTGGCCCTGGTGCCCGATCAGCTCGGTATTTCGCTGGAGGATGCGGCGGCGCCGGGCTCGCAGCTCGCGGCGGCCTGCGAGGCCGATCCGGAGGTGCGCGAGCTCGTCGGCCTGGCGATGCAGATCGAGGGGCTCGCCCGCAACGTGGGCACGCACGCCGCGGCGGTGGTGATCGCCGATCGGCCGCTCGTGGAATACGTGCCGCTCTGCCGGGTGACTGGCAAGGAAGAAGTGATCACCCAGTGGGCGATGGGCGACGTCGAGCGGGCCGGGCTGATGAAGATGGACTTCCTCGGCCTCCGCTACCTCACGGTTGTCTCCAAGACGCTCGACATCATCGCCGACACCACCGGCGAACGGCCCGATCCGTTCGCCTTTCCGCTCGACGACCAGGCCACGTTCGCCACGCTCTGCCGCGGTGAGACGAAGGGCATCTTCCAGCTGGAAAGCGGCGGCATCCGCGACCTGCTTCAGCGGATGAAGCCCGACCACTTTCTCGACATCGTGGCGGTCAACGCCCTCTATCGGCCGGGGCCGCTCGAGGGCGGCATGGTGGATGAATACGTCAACGTGAAGCACGGCCGGAAGCGGGCCGAATTCCTCCATCCCGTGATGAAGGACGTGCTCGCCGAGACCCACGGTGTGATGGTCTACCAGGAACAGGTGATGCGGATCCTCGAGCAGCTCGGCGGCATCGAGCTCTCCAGTGCCTACACCTGCATCAAGGCGATCAGCAAGAAGAAGCTGGAGACGATCGCCGCGTTTCGCGAGCAGTTCGTGACGGGAGCCCAGGAAAAAGGGCTGGGCAAGCAACAGGCGCAGGAGGTCTTCGCGCTGATTGAAAAGTTTGCCGGGTATGGTTTCAACAAGAGCCACTCCACGGCCTACGCGCTTCTCGCCTGGCAGACCGCCTACCTGAAGACGCACTGGCCGGTCGAATTCATGGCCGCCCTGCTCTCCGGCGACATCACCGGCCGCAACTTCAAGAAGAAGGACGCGCTCGTCGAGCACATCGAAGACTGCCGGCGGATGGACATCGAGGTGGCGCCCCCCGACGTGAATGTCTCGGCGGCCGACTTCACCGTGGCTGCCGGCCGGATTCTCTTCGGCATGTCGGCGATCAAGGGGTGCGGCGGCCAGGCAGCCGAGGCGATCACCGCCGAGCGGATCAAGAACGGCCCGTATCGCGACCTCGACGACTTCTGCGGCCGCCTCGACCCCTCGGTGGTGAACAAGACCGCCGTCGAGAGCCTCGCCAAGGCGGGCGGTCTCGACCGCCTGGGCGGTCATCGCGGTGCCATCCTCGCTGGTGTCGAGAAGGCAATGGCCGCCGGGGCGGCCCGGGTTGCGGATCGCAAGAGCGGCCAGAAGAACCTCTTCGACGCGTTCGAAGACACGGCCTCGGCGGCGACGGCACCCGTGCCGTCGAGCCTGCCCGACGTGCCGCCCCTCTCTGATCTCGACATGCGATCGGGGGAGAAGGAAGTGCTCGGCTACTACGTGCACAGCCACCCGCTCGCCGAGCATGCCGCGGTGCTCGAGGCGATCTGCTCGCACGGCACCGGGGGCCTCGGCGGTGTGAAGGCCAAGGGCGACGTGGTGATCGGGGGACTGGTCGCGGCCCTCAAACTGTCGAACGTGAAGCAGCCCCGGCAGGGTTCGACGCACACTCGCTACGGTATGTTCGATCTGGAAGACATGGAAGGGCTCGTGCGCACGATCTGCTGGCCCGAGGACTACGCCCGGCTCGGCGAATGGATCGTGGGAGACGCCGTCGTGGTGGTGAGCGGCTCGATCGACCGGCGGGCCGGAAGCGACGAGACGAATCTGATCGTGAACGACCTCGTGCCGATCGCCGATGTTTGGAACCGGCCGGTGCGTTCGGTCACCGTGAAGCTCACCGAGCCGATTCACGGCCCCGACACGCTCGATCGGCTGGCGGCGGTGTTTGGCCGCCACGCCGGCCAGACGCCCGTGCGGCTGGTGATCGATCTGGCGGACGGCCGGCGGGTGCTGATGGAGGCCGACCGTACCACGGTGGCCTGGTCATACGGACTGTTGGCCGAGTTGACCGATCTGCTCGGGCCGGGAGCGGTTCGGGCGGCTGTGACGATGGGGCAAAAACGCCGGGATGCCGAGCCCGCCAGGCGGGGGCCAAAAGCCTTTGCCTGAGCTGGCTCGGAGGGCGAAACCGACGTAGGGAACCACGGAGTGGAGATCGGGCCCTTGCGTAGACGATACTCAATGAGGTTGTTTGGGCTGTCCCCGGGAAACCCCATGAAAACGCCCCACGCTGCTTTCTCCCTGTGCTGCATCTGCATGGCCGCAGTGCTCTGCTGCGCCCCCGCCTTCGGGCAGATGGGTGGCATGGGCGGCGGCATGGGTGGTGGCGGTATGGGCGGAGGCATGGGTGGCGGCGGCATGGGCGGCGGTGGGATGGGTGGCGGAGGCATGGGTGGTGGTGGAATGGGCGGCGGCATGGGTGGCCTTGGAAGCGCCGCCGGCGCTGCCGGTGTGGTGATCGATGCCCAGGGTGTTTTGCGGACGATGGTCGTGCCCGATGCCGGCCTGTCGCTCGAACGGCGTAAGGCAGCCGCTGCCACGCTTCCTGGTGACCTGCAGAAGAGCTCCAAGCTGCGGATGGTGGCACTCTCGCGGCTCGAAGCTGAAGTGGCGAAGGCCGCCGCGACGGGTCGGGGCATCCCCGACGAATTCGAGAAGCTCGCCGGCCTGACTCGCATTCAATACGTGTTCGTGTATCCAGGCGAAGGCTCCGAACGCGGTGAGATCGTGATCGCGGGCCCGGCAGAAGGCTGGATGACCGATGCGACCGGCCGCGTCGTCGGCATCGACTCCGGCGCCCCCACGCTCCTCCTCGAGGATCTCGCCGTCGCGATCCGTGCGTTTCCGCCCGGGCAGCCGCGTGATCGAGCCCTCGGCTGCTCGATCGATCCCAAGCAGGAAGGCCTCGCCGCGATGCAGGCCTATCTTCGCAAGCTCGGCCGCATCAACCCCAAGGCGTCGAGTGCCGACGAGATCATCTCTGGCATGCGGCAGGCGCTCGGCACGCAGGTGGTGCGGATCGACGGCGTGTCGTCCTCCACGCACTTCGCCCAGGTGATGGTCGAGGCCGACTACCGCATGAAGCTCATCGGCATCGGCCTCGAGCGGCCGCCGGTGAAGATGGCCACCTGGATCGAACTGGCGAGCGCCGGCTCCGTGGCGGCCAACGCCCTCCAGCGCTGGTATTTCGTGCCCGACTACCAGTGTGTGCGGGTCTCCGAAGACGACCTCGCCATCGAACTCGTCGGCCGCGGCGTCAAGCTCGTGGGGGCAGACGAGGCCGTGCTGCCCGACGGCCGGCGGATGTCGGCCGACCGCGCCGACCGTGCGAGCAAGATGTTCACCGACGCCTTCACGAAGAAGTATCCGGAGATCGCGGCCCGCAGCCCCGTCTACGCCCAGCTCCGAAATCTCGTCGACATGGCCGTGGCGGCCGCCTACCTCCAGGAGCACGACGCCTACGGCCGCGTGCAGTGGGGCGCGGAGGCTCTCCTCGACGAGAAGTCCTACGCCATCGAACGGCACGCCGTGCCCCTCGAAGTGGAGACGGCAATCAACGCCGTGTGGCGGCAAAATCGCCTGCTGACGCCGATCGGCGGCGGCGTGACGATGCAGCCCACGATCGCGCTCGAGTCGCCGAACCTGCTCATGGACGAGGAGGGCACGGTCGCCAAGGCCCACGCCGCCGCCGTGCAGATCCCGGCCAATCGTTGGTGGTGGTAGGGTTGACGCGCGCCGGCTTCGGGCTCCCCATATCCCGTCGCCGGACGTTCACTGCGCCCATCCATGGGCTCCGTTCACTCGGATTTGCCTGCGCTGCGCCTGGCGAATGTCGCGCCGTCGCCGCCGTCCCGGCGTCGTCGACGGCTTACGGTCGCCGAGCAAAGCTCGGCTCCCACACGCGAACGTCAGGGCCGGAGGCCCGGGTCAGCACCAGCGGGCGGAGGCCCGCCAAGCGAACAGCGGCACGATGCCGGGTGTTCGCGTGAAGATGGCTTCGCTGGTGAGTAACGCCGGCGACCGGGACACGGGGAGCCCGAAGCCTCCTCAACTGAAAAGGGGGAGGCGAGGGGTTACCCCTGCCGTTGAGACGGCGTATTTGACCAGCGGAGCCATGGATGGCGCAGCGCAGGCAAATCCGAGTGAGCCGGAGCCTGGAGGGCGGAGGTGAACGTCCGGCGAGACGGTACGGGGTAAACCCCGAGCCGGCGCGCACCCGTGAGACTTACTTCTGCACGCGCTCCAGGTATTCGCCGGTGCGGGTATCGACCTTGATCATGTCGCCCTGCTCGATGAACGCCGGCACGATCACGTCGGCGCCCGTTTCGAGCTTCACGGGCTTCGTGAGGTTCGTCGCTGTGTTGCCCCGCATGGCGGGCTCGGCATATTCCACCAAGAGCACCATGTGGTTGGGCGGCTCCATCGAGATCGGGTTGCCGTTGTAGAGCAGCATCGAGCAGACGGTGCCCTCCTTGATCCACTTCCAGGCATCGTCGACCTGTTCCTTGGAGAGTTCGTATTGCTCGTAGCTCGCGTTGTCCATGAACACGAACTGCTCGCCCTGCTTGTAGAGAAACTGGGCATCGATCGTGGAGATGTCGGCCGCGTCGAGCGAGTCGCCGCTCTTGTAGGTGCGGTCGAGGACCGTGCCCCGGAGCAGGTTGCGGAGCTTGCACTTGTAGAGCGCCTGACCCTTGCCGGGCTTCACGAAGTTGCACTCGATCATGATGTAGGGGTCGCCGTCGATCTGGACCTTGAGACCCTTCTTGAATTCGCTCGTGTTGTAGCCCGCCACCGCTGCCTCCCGTATCCTGGATTGCCAAACGTCCGGCGGAGAATCGCCGGGCCCCCAAGAGTGGTCGCCCCGCGGCAAACTGTCAACGTCCCGTCACGGACCGGCAGGCCGCCCGTCTCCCCGGTTGGAAGGTCATTCGTGCCGCAGTCGAGCCTGCCAGTGGTCGGCCACAAGCGATCCGCACCGTGGCAGCGCGAACTCGCCGCCGCGGTGCGCGATCTCGATGAACTGTGCAGTCTGCTCGGGCTGGCGGCCTCCGACCTGCCGGCAGCTGCGGCCGGGTTTCCGCTGCTCGTGCCCCGTGGGTTCGTCGCCCGAATGCAGCCCGGCAATCCGCGGGATCCGCTCCTGCTTCAGGTGCTGCCGACGCCTGCCGAAGACCGCGTGGTCGACGGATTCACCGCCGACCCGCTCCACGAGCGCGCGGCGCTCGCGGCGCCCGGGCTCGTGCACAAGTACCGGGGCCGGGCCCTGCTCCTCGCCGCTCCCGGTTGTGCCGTGAACTGCCGCTACTGTTTTCGGCGCGAGTTCCCCTACGCGGAGAGCGGTGCAAGCCGCGCCGGCATCGACGCGGCGCTCGCCGCCGTCGCCGCAGACGAATCGATTCATGAAGTGATCCTGTCGGGAGGCGATCCTCTCCTCCTCGACGACGAGCGGCTCGGCGACCTGGTGCTGCGCATCGAATCGATTCGCCACGTGCGCCGGCTGCGCATCCACTCCCGGCTGCCGATCGTGCTGCCATCGCGCGTGACCGGGGAGCTGGCCGGCATGCTACGGAAGACACGGCTGGCCTGTGTGGTCGTGGTGCATGCGAATCATCCGGCGGAGCTCGACGAGGCCGTGGCGGCGGCCTGCGCCCGGCTCAGCGACACTCGGGCGATCCTCCTCAACCAGGCCGTCTTGCTCGCCGGCGTGAACGACTCGGCCGACGCGCTCGCCGCACTGTCCGAACGCCTCGTCGACCTGGGGATCGTGCCCTACTACCTCCATCTGCTCGACCGGGTGCAGGGCACCGCCCACTTCGAGGTCGGCGAGGCGGAGGGGCTGCGGCTGATCGATGACCTGCGGCGCCGGCTGCCCGGCTACGCGGTGCCGCGGCTCGCCCGTGAACTGCCCGGCGAGCCCGCCAAGCTGTGGATCGGCTAAGATTGGCGGCCCCCCACGTTCTCGGAGCGCACCCATGAAAGTCTTGATCGCCATCGATGGTTCGGCCGCGTCGCTCGATGCCGTCGCGCTGGCCGGCCGGCTCATCCATCCAGCCACCGACGAAGTGGCCGTCTATTTCTCGCCGCTGGAGCTGGAGAAGAAACTGCCCGGCAGCCCGAAGGCGATGGTCGAGGGGGCGACCGCGGCGATCATCGAGGAGGCGACACGGCACCTCCCCGAGAGTTTCGCCACGCCGGTGCAGGCGATCCACAGTTCGAAGCCCGCGGCCGTGGGCATTCTCGAGGCCGCCGCATCGTGGCATGCGGATCTCGTGGTCGTGGGCGCCCGAGGCATGGGCACCGTGGAGCGGCTCCTGCTCGGCAGCGTCTCGCGGGCGGTGCTCCATGGCGCCCACTTGCCGGTGCTGGTCGCCCGAAGCCCGGCGCCCGCCGGACGGGGTCTCCACGTGCTCGCCTGCCACCACGAGAAGAGCGCGGCCTCTGTCGCCACGACACTCGGGATGCTGCACTGGCCGGCCTCGACACGGGGGCACGTGATCGGCGTCGCAGAGTCGATGCTTGCCGGGCCGTTGCCATCCTGGCTCGAAAAACGGGCTCGCGATCCCGATACGGCGGCGATTGCCAAGGCCTGGGAACAGGAGCATGCCGCCGAGGTGAGCGATCTGGCGAGCCGGCTCGACGCCTTCAAGCGGTCGCTGCCTCCGGCCTTCCACGCCGCGGCGCCGATCGTCGTCGAGGGAAACCCCGCCGAGCGGATCATCGCCGCGGCGAAGGCCGACGAAGACGATCTGATCGTGATCGGCCGCACACCGACCGACCCGCTCTCACGCTGGCTGCTCGGCAGCACCTCGGAGGCCGTGCTCGTGCACTCGCACGCCAGCGTGCTGCTCGTGCCGGTCGAGAAGACGGCCTGAAGCTTTCCTGGCTTCGCTTCTCAATTCGCCCAATCCGGCTCAGTGCGTGCGCGCCGGCTTCGGGCTCCCCATATCCCGTCGCCGGACGTTCGCCTACGCCCTCCAGGCTTCGGCTCACTCGGATTTGCCTGCGCTGCGCCATCCATGGCTGCGCTGGTCAAATACGCCGGCTCCCGGGACACGGGGAGCCCGAAACCTCCTCAACTGAAATGAGAGGCTTCGGGGGAGTCGGCGAACGCTTCCCGAACGAGGGCCGCCGCGGCCTGAGTGAGGAGACTTTTGCCGCTCCCCCGAAGCCGGCTTGGGCGAGTTGAGGGCGAACGATCGCCCTTGGTGAGCCGCCCGTTCTACGCGCCGCGGTGTCGAGCCACGAAGGCTGCGTAGTCTTTGGGCGTGTCGATGCCGCGGGCGGCGTGGTCGATCACGCCGGCCACGATCGGAATTCCGGCCTCGATCACCCGCAGCTGCTCGAGGCTCTCGAGCGCGGCCAGCCGGGAATCAGCGAGATCGTTCCACTCCTCGAGCACGCTGCGGCGATAGGCGTAGAGCCCGACGTGCTGCCAATAAAGCGGCGGCTTCGTGGTGAGCAGCGTGTCGCTCCAGTCGCGGGCGGCCGGCACCGGGGCGCGACTGAAATAGACCGCCCGCCAGGCGTCAGGCACCACCATGCCGATTGCATCGTCGTCCGCCGGTTCACCGCGCCAGGGCGTGAGCACGGCCTTCACGGCGGCCGGGTCGGCAAGATCGTCCTTGCCGCGCAGCGGTGTCACGAGCGTGGCCACGCCGGCCTCGGGGCAGCGGTCGAGCAGCTCGATCGCCCGGTCGATGGCGTTGGCCGCGAGTTCCGGCTCGTCGCCCTGCACGTTCACGATCACGCTCGCCTCCGGGATGCGAGGCAAGGCTTCGACGATCCGCGCCGTGCCGCTCGGGGCCTCGGGCGACGTGAGCACGGCGGCGCCGCCGAAGGCCCGCACGGCCGCGGCAATCTCGTCGCTGTCGGTGGCCACGAGGACGTCCACGGCCCGCCGCGACGCCTTGGCAGCCCGCCAGGTGTGCTCGATGAGCGTCCGCCCCGTCTCCGCGAGCAGCATTTTGCGGGGGAGACGCTGGCTCGAGAGCCGGGCTGGGATGACGATGACGGCGGTTTGGGATGGGTTCACAGGGGCGCTCCCGGATAGACTGAGAAGGTCAGCAGAGGCTGCCGCTCTCGGAGGAATTCTCGCCATGTGTGGCATCGTGGGCTACGTCGGATTTCGGAGGGCCGCTGACCTCGTGGTCGAGGGACTGCGGCGGCTCGAGTATCGAGGCTACGATTCCGCCGGGCTCGCGGTGCTCGACGACGAGGGGCGGATCGATGTCCGGAAGGCGGCCGGCCGGCTCGCGCGGCTGGAATCGCTCGTCAGAGACCAAGTTCCCGAGGCCTCGATCGGCATCGGCCACACCCGTTGGGCCACTCACGGGGCCCCGACCGACGGCAATGCCCATCCGCATCTCGGGGGCTGTGGCACGGGCCACTCCAGTGTGGTGCATGAGTCGCTCGCCATCGTCCACAACGGCGTGATCGAGAACTACCGCGGCCTGAAGACGCGGCTCGAGGCCGAAGGCTACGTGTTTCGCTCGGAGACCGATTCCGAGGTGATCGCCCATCTCGTCGACAGCTGCCTGAAGCAGGCCCTCGAGACCGGCTCGCGGGTCACCGACGAGCCGGCCGATTCGCCGTGGGTCGTGGCCGTGCGCGAGGCGATCGCGCAGCTGCGCGGCACCTACGGCCTGCTCGTGCTGTTCGCGGGCCGGCCCGATCTCCTCGTGGCCGCCCGGCTCGGAAGCCCGCTCGTGGTGGGCGTGGGCGACGGCGAGCACTTCATCGCCAGCGACGCGAGCCCGCTCGCGGGCCACGCCGACCGGATCGTCTATCTGGCCGACCACGAAGTGGCCGTGATCACCCCCGACACGCTCCGCGTGATCCATCGCGATTCCGGCCGCGTCGAACACTCCGTGCTGCCGCTGGAGCTCTCCGCCGCCGACGTGGGCATGGGCGGTTACTCGCACTTCATGCTCAAGGAGATCCACGAGCAGCCGGAGACGATCCGCGCGGCGATGCGCGGCCGCCTCTCGCGCGACGACGCCACCGCCGTGTTCGGCGGCTTGAATCTCACGCCCGCCCAACTCCAGCACGTGAACCGCATCGTGCTCACCGGCTGCGGCACGAGCTGGCATGCGGCGCTCGTCGGCGAATACCTGATCGAGGAGTTCGCCCGGCTTCCCGTCGAAGTCGAATACGCGAGTGAGCTCCGCTATCGCAATCCGCCCATCGACGAGGGCACGCTCCTGTTCGCGATCACGCAGTCGGGCGAGACGGCCGACACGCTCGCCGCCCTCCGCGAAGTCAAGCGCAAAGGCCATCCCACGCTCGCGATCTGCAACGTCGTGGGCAGCACGATCGCCAACGAGGCCGACGGCGGCATCTACCTGCACGCCGGGCCCGAAATCGGCGTGGCGAGCACGAAGGCTTTCACGAGCCAGTGCGTCGTGCTTGCGCTGCTCGCACTCTACTTTGGCCGCCTGCGGCACATGAGCTACGAAAAGGGCCTCGAGTTCATCGCCGCCCTCGAGCGGCTGCCCGGCCTCGTCACGGAAGCGCTCGAAGCCGACACGGCCATCCGCACGATCGCCGAGAAATACCGCAACGCCAGCACGTTCCTGTACCTCGGCCGCCAATACAACTTCCCAGTCGCGCTCGAAGGCGCCCTCAAGCTCAAGGAAATCAGCTACATCCACGCCGAGGGCTATCCGGCCGCCGAAATGAAGCACGGGCCGATTGCGCTCGTCGACCAGCACACGCCGAGCGTGTTCCTGATCCCGCAGGGCGCGGTGTACGACAAGGTGATCCTGAATCTCGAGGAGATCAAGGCCCGCAAGGGACCCGTGATCGCGATCGCGAGCCCGGGCGACGAGCGCGTACGCGAACTGGCCGACGACGTGATCGAGGTGCCCGACGCGCCCGATTTCCTCCAGCCGATCGTGGAGGCGATTCCCCTCCAGTTGCTCGCCTACCACATCGCCGTCCTCCGCGGCTGCGACGTCGACAAGCCGCGGAACCTCGCCAAGAGTGTGACGGTGGAGTGAGGACGGGCTTCAGCCTGTCATGCCTTGTGCGCCCAATCCGGCTTCGGGCTCCCCATCTCCCATCGCCGGACGTTCACCTCCGCCCTCCAGGCTCCGGCTCACTCGGATTTGCCTGCGCTGCGCCATCCATGGCTTCGCTGGTCAAATACGCCGGCGAGCGGGACACGGGGAGCCCGAAGCCTCCTCAACTGGAAAGGGGAGGCTCGGGGTTACCCCTGCCGTTGAGACGGCGTATGTGACCAGCGCAGGCAGGAAGCCGGAGCGCAGGCACATCCGAGCGAGCGGAGGCCAGGATGGCCGCAGTGAGCGTCCGGCGAGACGGTACGGGGTAATCCCGAGCCGGTGTCTCCGAATAAGCGCGACTATCACATCACAGCGTTTCGAGCCACAATGAACGCTTTACGCACGGCAGGCGGGACGCTTGCTCCACGCCCCACGATTGTTACCATCAGCGGCACGCACTCGCCCGAGTGGCGGAATTGGCAGACGCGCAAGATTCAGGTTCTTGTCCAGGTAACTGGGTGGAGGTTCAAGTCCTCTCTCGGGCACTTTCGGCGGCCGTCATGCGCGTCATCGGGCGACGGGCACGAGCCGGATCTGGCGGATGTCGCAGGCCGCCGTCTTGGCGATCTTTTTCGGCTGCACGCGGAGCACGTGCTCGCCGGTGGCGTCGATCGTCACGCGGCCCACGGTGCGGGGCTTGAACGCCTGGAAGCCACCGGTGTCTGCGACCGTGAACGCCACTGTCGATGCCTGTGGCTGGCCGCGATCGACGTCGATCGCCATGTCGCTGCCTCCCTGGCCGGTGCCGCAGCCCTGGAGCACTTCCACGTCGAACGTGCCCGGTGCGTCGAGCGTGAACGTCCATTCGGCGGCGTCGGAAGGTCGGGTCCAGAAGCCGAGAGTCTGCTTCTTCTCGGCCGGCTCCCAGCGGAGCGTCGTGCCGCGGACGGTGGCGTCGCGGCCGTGGAGCGTGACCGTGCCGTCGGTGGCCTGTTGCGGCGGTGCGCCTTCGCAGGCGGGCGTGAGCGTAATCGCCTTGAGGTTCATCACGGCGTCGCCGACGAGCTTCGTGCAGCGCACGCGAATGGTGAATTCGGCGGTCGTGGGGATCACGACGCGGCCGAGCGGGAGCGAGGAGTAGCGGTACCAGTCGCCGGTGGACTCGAGGCGGCACGTCAGCGGGGCGTCGCCGACGGTGACCTCGACTTCACTGCCCGATGGCGTGGCCGTCGAGTACGTGAGGCGGGCGTCATAGGCGCCCCAGCGGGTGGGCTTCCAGGTCCACGACACCGTGTCGGCCGGGTTCGTCCAAAATCCGATCCGCTGATTGCCGGGGTTCGACTCCAGCTTCGCCGTCGTGCCATCGACGGTGGCCGTGCGGGCGGAGAGCACGATCCGGCCGTCGTCGTCTTGGCGGGTTTCTTCGACGGCTTGATCAGCCGTGACGGCTGGTGCCGATGGCCCGTCAGCTCGCGCGGCGGCGACGCCCGCGAGGAGAAAGACAGCAGCGTGACGAACGGCTGGGGCAAGTCGCATCGCGAGGACTCCGGAGTCGTGTTGCCCGACGAAATACTGGCGGTAGGATACACCGTGAGGCTGTAGCTCAGTCGGTAGAGCATCGGACTTTTAATCCGTTGGTCCTGGGTTCGAGTCCCAGCAGCCTCACTTGGCAGCTCTCATCTCGGCATGCAAGCCTTTCAGTGTGCATGCGGCCGGCGTGATATCTCTGGCACTACTCCTGGGCAGCCCGACACGTATCCGTTCGTGCTCAATCGGCCCACGGTCGCGAAGCTGCACTTCGTGCATTGCGTGATCACCGGGGATCGTGCCGCCCGCACCCCTCCGCTTCCCGAGACCCTGGCCGTGGCTGCGGTCTGACGTTGGCGCTTGGCCGCCGCGTGTGCGACGCTCTTTGCCGCATGCAGATTTCGCCACGGATCGCCGCCGCCACGCTCGCGCTCGCTGCCGTGGCCTACGTGCACGGGCTGGGGTCGCTCCACATCCTCGCCAACGGCGACGAGATGATCTACGCGCAGATCGCGCGGGCGACGGCGGCAAGCGGCCACTGGCTGCCGCTCAAATCCGAGATGCCCGACATGGTGAACACGAAGCCGCCGTTTCTCATCTGGCAGGGCATGCTCTCCACCGACCAGGGGCGGCACTGGACGCTCGGAGCGCTCCGCT
>Ga0214921_10001033_pt1 | contig 48703 bp, 39 predicted proteins | sample LL1505_MetaG_FD_177992 | JGI IMG/M metagenome (GOLD analysis project Ga0214921, IMG submission 177992) | Freshwater microbial communities from Lake Lanier, Atlanta, Georgia, United States - LL-1505 | ecosystem: Environmental > Aquatic > Freshwater > Lake | place: USA: Georgia | collected... | reverse complement strand
ATTCAACTCCAAAAATTCTGTTGGTGAAATTATCATCCCTAGGGGATGTTTTGCATAACCTACCAATCGTCTGGGATTTACGCAAGCGTTTGCCTGAAGCGCAAATCGATTGGATTGTAGAAGAGGCGTACGTCCCTTTACTGGAACCTCTTAAAACTACAGAGTCTTTTCGGGGAATTGACCGAATTATTCCACTCGCCTTTCGGCGCTGGAGAAAGAATCTATTCTCCATTCGAACCTGGCAAGAATTTTTTTCTATGCGTAAATTATTACAGTCAGTGACCTACGATATTGTGATTGAAACCCAAGGGCTTTTAAAGTCAGCTTTGGTATGCGCCCTTGCGAAAAAGTCAGCTCGTGCAATCGTCAGTGGGCTGGGGAATGCAACGGAGCATTCGGGTTATGAGCCGATGGCTAGGATCTTTTATACGCAATCGGTATTTGTGCCCATTCAGTGCCATGCAATTGATCGCTCTCGCCGAGTGATGTGCTCGGCGCTTGATTGGCCCTTAATCGATCGCTTCGCTGAGCCGCCACTTTTTTACCCATCAAGCTTTGTCGGGCAGTTAGCGCCGCTCTCAATCGAAGGCTTAAGAAAACGGCCAACTGGTGAAACAATTCCTTATATAGTATGTTTTCATTCAACGTCACGTGCGGCTAAGCGCTGGCCCAATGAGAACTGGATTGAACTGGGGAAAGTATTGTGTGGCCAAGGCTATCAAGTTCTTTTTCCATGGGGCACTTTAGAAGAATTGAAAATCAGCACGCTGATTGCCAGTCAAATTCCGAGCGCCATTGTGCCTAGGGCATTCTCAATTGAGGAAGTCTATCGTTTAGTGGCATATGCCGCATTAACCATCGGGGTAGACACTGGGCTAACTCATTTAGCGGCTGCATTAGTTAGGCCTACGATCGAGATTTATTGCGACTCTCCAAGATGGAAGACAGAAGGCTATTGGAGTAATAATATTTATAACATAGGGGATATGCAAAGTCTCCCAAGTATTAATGATTTAAAAAACATTTCTCTTTCAGCTCTTATCAAAACTTATGATTAACCATATAGCAAACTATTTGCTAGTTTGGCACCTCACTAGTTAGTGATCCTAACTAAATTATTTAATTAACTTATCAAAAATTAGAAAAAAATTTTACGCACCTTCTGTACACTATGTTTAGAGATATGGTTTCAACTGAAAAATTTCTCATAGTATCTGCAAAACTATAAGCGGCTTGATCATAAAATATCTTATGTGGAGTTATTAATTTATCTCTTAAATGATTCGTTAAATAATTAATTAGTCTATTAAATTATTCATTTAATACTTATTTTGGAATTGAGAGGGATGTCATCGAAATGCCGAATTTTAAACTTCGGCTGGCTAGAGATGCTAAATCAAAAATAGGAATCGCTATTGGCTCAACAGGCGTTACGCATCATTCCAACAATCAAGCGGTAGCCGCATCAGCAATACGAATCACCTTGGCCCTAGATGCTCTAGATAGCCCTACTAAACTGCAGGCATTCCGCTCAGAGACCCTGTTTGCTCTATTAGCGGCCCAACGTTATATTTTTACCTTTAGCAGGGCTTAGGATTTTCCTTTAAAGACTTGCTTAAGCGTGACTTCTCGTAGCGATAAGTCTGCTACGAGCTTCTTCAGTCAGGTATTTTCCAGCCCTAGATCTTTGTAATTCTTTAACTGATCGAGTTTCATGCCGCCGTAGAGCATGCGCCAGCGATACTGGCTTTGCTGAACTATGCTCACTTCTTTATAGGCCTGGGCTAAGTTTTGCCATTGGTAGTTAAGATACCAAATCCACATTAAAAGGCGACAATTTACTCGGGTTAAAGACGCTGACATCTAGCAATAGTTATTACTCCTTTAGGGCGAAGATTATCAAAAACCGCCCGTTCGGAGCGGTGTTAAAGAATCAGGCCATCTCATAAGCTATTATGTCACTTTTATCTATATCGACTTATTTAATTAGCGAAATTCCTCATGCATCAATACCCTTCTATTGCAATTATTCTTCCTGCCTTCAATGAAGCGTTGACTATCGAGGCTACAATTTTAGATTTTCATCAGCACCTACCAGAAGCAAAAATATACATTATTGATAATTGCTCAAATGATGGTACAGGAGTAATTGCGCGTCAGGTATTAGAAAAATTTGCAGTAGAAGGTTTTGTTATATATGAGCCGCGCAAAGGTAAGGGCAACGCATTGCGAACCGCCTTTTTAAAAATTGATGCGGATATTTATTTAATGTCTGACGCTGATATGACTTACCCGGCTAATCTTGCCAGGGATTTAATATCTCCGATACTAAATGGAGAGGCAGATATGGTTGTGGGTGATCGCCACTCCAATGGTCAATATGCCAGAGAAAATAAGCGACTGTTCCATGAGCTTGGTAACAGTCTTGTGCGATTTTTAATCAATTTATTCTTTCGAGCAAAATTATTTGATGTAATGAGCGGATATCGAGCTTTTAGTAAAGATTTTGTAAAGACATATCCGATATTAGTGAGTGGATTCCAGATTGAAACAGAAATGACCTTACATGCATTAGATAAGCGTTTTCGAATTCAAGAAATTCCGGTTAGCTACAAAAATCGTCAGCAAGGTTCGGTATCGAAATTACATACTTATAAAGATGGATTGAAAGTTTTAATTTTAATAATAAAAATTTTTCGGTATTATCGTCCCTTGTTATTTTTTACAGTATTATCAACTGCTTTTTCAATCTTAGGTTTAATTGCGAGTATCCCAGTATTTGTAGACTGGATTGAGTATCGTTACATATATCATCTACCACTCGCAATTTTTGCAACCGGTATTGAAATTTTTGCGTTGATGTTATTTGGAATCGGATTAATTTTAGATTCTTTGGGGCATTACCATAAAATGGAATATGAGTGTTTACGCTTAAGAAGGTCTGATGCTAATGATAAAAGTTAATATTGGTCAATACTCTGGCTTTGATAACCTAGAGGCGATGCTTTTAGCACGTAATTATAATCAGTACTTATTGCATTTAATATCTCGTTTTGTTGGTAATTCTAGAAAGATCGTAGATTTTGGTGCGGGTATTGGCACTTTTGCAATGGCCATGAGAAATCAGGGATATTCGATTGATTGCATAGAGCCAGATGAACTACAAAGGCAAATCATCGAGAGTCATGGTATATCTGCCAAGCCATTATTAGTGTCGATTGATCAAAATCAAGTTGATTACCTTTATTCCCTAAATGTATTGGAGCATATTGAGGATGATCAAGCAATATTAAAAGAGATTTACTCGTCTCTAGTGCCCGGTGGGTACGCATTCATATATGTTCCTGCTTTTGAGATTTTATTTTCGAGTATGGATAGAAAGGTTGGGCATTTTCGTCGCTACACAAAAAAAGACTTAATTGCAAAACTGCAAAGTACAAATTTCATTATTGAGAAAACTCAGTATGTAGATTCTTTAGGATTTATTGCTGCTTTAATATTTCGCTTTATTAATAATGGTTCTGGGGGGCTTAATAAGCGTACTTTAGTATTTTATGATCGAGTTATTTTCCCAATCAGTCGTTTATGTGATCATCTTTTCCATAATTTATTTGGTAAAAATGTTTGGGTACTCGCACGAAAGCCGGAATATATTTAGTTGATTGCTAGTTTCCCCTCCCCCTATGAACTACCTTACAGTGTGATGTTATCTAAGCGATTTTCACCGAAATGCTTGCAAAAATTCTAACAAAGTATGTCGTATTCTTATTTGAAAATTACTAAATTATTTTTTTAAGTATTTATTTCTTCTTACTAGCTCAAATAGATGCTAATTAATCAATAATGTAATTTAATGCCATCTAATTTCATTAGTTTGATTGAAGCGTCATGAGATTGATTTATTAAATTTTTTTCATTTACAGGTATTTATTGCTTTAACCCTTTAGAATAGAGCCTTATTAAAATCAGACTTACAGGCAAATAATTTATGTCCACGATCAAAGTTACTCCCGTTATTCTTTGCGGCGGATCTGGCTCTCGACTTTGGCCGCTATCTCGCACCTGTTATCCAAAACAGTTCTTGAGACTATCGGGCGAAAATTCTGGAAAAAGTTTGTTTCAAGAGGCATTTGAGCGACTTAATTTAGTGGTTAAGCAAGGAATTACGTTGGGTCGGACGCTTGTTGTTACAAGTGAGGAGCATCGTTTTATGGTTCTAGATCAGTTGCAAGATATAGATGGTGACAAATCTATTTTATTTTTGGAGCCCGGCAATAAAAACACTGCTCCAGCACTTACAATTGCAGCGATTTTCTCCCGGGACGAGGATGAGGATCCTATTTTAGTTGTTACACCAGCCGATCATGCTGTTATTAATAACGATGCATTTGTTAAGGCTTTACACGATTGTATTACAGTTACTGCGGCTGATTCAAGCAAACGGACCATAGCTGTTCTGGGTATTTCACCAGATTCTCCTGAAGTGGGGTACGGGTATATAGAATGTAATGACACAGCTGGAGTTAATAACGATTTCTTGGTTGAACAATTTGTTGAGAAGCCGGATATAAGTACTGCGCAGCAATATGTTGCCGATGGTAATTATTTTTGGAATAGCGGCATATTTGTATTGCGAGCTAGCACCTGGTTGGCTGCATTGCAGGAGTTTCGTTCTGATATTTACGAGGCTACGCAAAAAGCCTGGGTGGGTAGAGTGCAAGAGAGCCTGGGGCAGGCGGTATTAGTTCGTCCAGTAGCGAAAGATTTCAATATGATTCCAAGTGATTCAATTGATTATGCAGTGATGGAGAGATGTTCGGGTTCAAATCAATTCACAGTTAAGATGGTTGAACTAAAAGCGGACTGGAGTGATCTTGGTGCTTGGAGTTCGGTATGGAAGTTGGGAAATAAAGATGCGCATGGTAACGTTACGAGCGGCGATGTTTTATTAGACAATTCAAAGAATTCTTTAGTTTATTCTGATAGTCGCTTAGTTAGTGCGGTTGGTATTAATGATTTAATTATTGTCGAGACATCTGACGCTATATTGGTGGCGAATAGATGCAATAGTCAGAATGTCAAGGATATCGTATCTAAGCTGGAGGATCAAAAGCGCAGTGAGAATTTATTGCATCGAAAAGTCACAAGGCCGTGGGGTTGGTACGACAGTTTAGATGAGGGAGAGTGCTTCAAGGTCAAGCGGATTCAGGTTAAGCCAGGAGCCAGTTTATCCTTGCAGAAGCATGCTCACAGGGCTGAGCATTGGATTGTTGTGAGAGGTGTTGCTGAAATTACCAATGGGAATGAAACTATTGTCTTAACGCAAAATCAAAGTACATTTATCCCGCAAGGCCAAATTCATCGATTATGTAATCCCACCAAGGAACCCTTGGAAATTATCGAAGTCCAGACTGGAGAATATTTGGGTGAAGATGACATAGTGCGTTTTGATGATTCCTATGGTCGTAGTTAGTAATTTCTGGATAGCACTAAAGGTATACAAGGTATATGAATAATCATAAAACAGCTCTGATTACTGGTATTACTGGGCAAGATGGCTCCTACTTAGCTGAGTTCCTGATTGAAAAAGGATATATAGTGCACGGCATAAAACGTCGAGCTTCCTCATTTAATACTGAACGCGTAGATCATTTATATCAAGACCCACATGATTATTACCCAAATCTAATACTACATTACGGTGATTTAACTGATAGCAGTAATTTGATCCGGATAATTCAGCAGACGCAGCCTCATGAGATTTACAACTTGGGAGCGCAGTCACATGTGGCAGTATCCTTTGAGTCACCCGAATACACTGCTGATGTAGATGCGGTTGGGCCACTCAGAATATTGGAGGCTATTCGCATACTCGGCATGGAAAAGAAAACCCGATTTTACCAAGCATCCACATCCGAGTTATACGGATTAGTGCAAGAAATTCCGCAAAAGGAGACCACACCATTTTATCCACGTAGTCCATACGCCGTTGCTAAGTTATATGCCTATTGGATTACGATAAATTATCGTGAGGCTTACGGTATTTATGCTTGCAATGGCATTTTGTTTAATCATGAATCAAAGCGGCGCGGTGAAACTTTTGTTACCCGAAAAATTACACGCGGATTAGCGAACATTTCTCAGGGTTTGGAGAAGTGTTTGTATATGGGAAATATTGATGCGCTTCGTGATTGGGGGCATGCAAAAGACTATGTGCGGATGCAATGGATGATGTTGCAGCAAGAAAAGCCTGAAGATTTTGTTATTGCGACCGGCATACAGTTTACGGTGCGCGAATTTATTGTCCGTAGTGCAAAAAAACTAGGGATAACTCTAATATTTGAGGGTAGTGGTATTAATGAAAAGGGAATCGTGGCCTCAATTAAAGGCGATGATGCACCAGGTCTTAGCGTGGGTGATGTCATCATAAAAATAGATCCTCGGTATTTTCGTCCCGCTGAGGTCGAAACTCTTTTAGGGGATCCAAAAAAAGCAAAGGAAAAGCTTGGCTGGACTCCTGAAGTCACACTTGACCAAATGATTGATGAAATGGTGATGAATGATTTGGAGAGAGCCAAGCAACATGCGCTACTGCGAAAGCATGGATACCAAGTTGCATTTGGGAAGGAAAGTTAGTTGGCCGCTTAAAGCACACTTAATATATTGGTTAAATTCCTTAGCTATGAGCCTTATCATCATTGTATGCTAATTAATTTAATAAAATACAATACTAATTATTTATCTAATTTCATTATTAGGCGATTTCATTATTTATGATATTAGTTTAACGGTTTGAATTTATAAAAAACTCTTCCCGTTAAATTTTTTAAATGCCATTGAGAAAAATACTCCCTATATTCGCTAACATAATAATTTCATTCATCTATAAATATCATGATGTATTCTTAAGCAGAAAAAAAGTATTATCTATCTAAAGAAAATTACTTAAATTCATGAAAATATTATTAACTGGTGCGGCGGGATTTATTGGGGCGGCGACAACTCTTAGATTGCTTAATCGAGGTGATATTGTTGTGGGAATAGATAACCATAATAATTATTACGATCAAAGTTTAAAAGAAGCCAGACTAAATGCTTTTATTGAGCATCCTAATTATTTACATGAACGAATTGATATTGGCGATACTAATCCATTGTTCGGATTATTTGAATCACACTCTTTTGATAAAGTCATTCACTTGGCTGCTCAAGCAGGAGTTCGCTACTCCATAGAGAATCCAGCAACTTATCTTCAAACAAATATTATCGGGTTTGGAAATGTTTTAGAGGCTTGTCACAGATATTCTATCAAGCATTTAGTCTATGCAAGTAGCTCAAGTATTTACGGGGGGAATAAAAAAATTCCATTTTCTATCCTCGATAGCGCTGATCAACCGTTAAGTATTTATGCTGCAACGAAAAAAACAAATGAATTAATGGCACATGCTTACAGCCATTTATATAATTTGCCGACAACTGGGTTGAGATTTTTTACGGTTTATGGGCCATGGTGCAGGCCTGATATGGCTTTATATAAGTTTGCTCAGGCAATTGTACGAAATAAACCCATACAAATTTACAACAACGGTCTTCACAAAAGGGATTTTACCTATATAGATGATATTGTTGATGGTGTGATTAGGTCTTTGGACACATTACCACGCACCAATTTAAATGGTTGCTTACCTAACTCCAATGCCAATAACCCATCTAATTTAGTGCCTTGGAAAATTTATAATTTAGGTAATGGAAAGGCTGTAGACTTAATGACCTACATAGCTGAACTCGAGATTGCAATGGGAATGGTTGCCAAGAAAGAATTTTTACCGGCACAGCCGGGTGATGTTGAGAATACGTTTGCGGATATTAAGGATACTATTTTTCATTTAGGATATTCACCCAAAACAGCTCTTGGGGACGGTATTAGAAGTTTTTCGAAATGGTTTCTTAGCTACGAGAAAAATTATTAATAATTGGGTTGATATGAATTTAAGCGATAGAAAGATTGCTGTAATAGGTTTGGGATATGTTGGCCTACCATTGGCGGTGGAATTTGGGAGGTACAGAAAGGTCATAGGTTTTGACATTAATCAGGAAAGAGTGCTTGAGCTAAGTGCCATGAGGGACTCTACGCTTGAAGTTGAACATTCGGAATTATTGGCGGCAAAGCACTTAATTTTTACCAGCAACGTAGAGGATTTAAGCTCTGCACAAATATATATAGTTACCGTACCAACGCCAATTGATAATGCCAATAGACCTGATATGAATCCTTTAATACGAGCAAGTGAGCTCGTAGGTTCCTTATTAAAAGACGGTGATCTGGTGATATATGAGTCTACAGTTTTTCCTGGTGCAACGGAGGAGGTATGCGTTCCAGTATTGGAAGAATTTTCTAAATTAAAGTTTATTAAATCAGATGCAGACTGCAGCAAGGGTTTTTACTGTGGGTATTCTCCTGAAAGAGTTAACCCTGGGGATAAAGAACGTCGTTTGCCCAATATTAAAAAAATTACAAGTGGGTGTACACCTTTGGTTGCTAAAGCAATCGATACTTTATACGGAGAGATCATAAAAGCTGGAACCCATCCAGTTGGCTCAATCAAGGTGGCGGAAGCGGCAAAAGTGATTGAAAATAGTCAGCGAGATTTAAATATTGCCTTTGTAAATGAGCTCTCGGTCATTTTTGAAAGGATTGGAATTGACACTTCAGAGGTATTGGATGCTGCCAGTACCAAGTGGAATTTTTTACCTTTCCGACCGGGTTTGGTTGGTGGTCACTGTATCGGAGTGGACCCTTATTATCTTACTCACAAAGCAGAGGAGGTGGGGTACATTCCACAAGTAATTCTTGCTGGCAGGCGAATCAACGATAATATGGGCCGGTATGCTGCGCGAAGTGTAATCAGGATGATGCTCCAAAATGGAATTGATGTTGCACGCAGTACGGTTGGTGTCATGGGAATCACCTTTAAAGAAAATTGCCCCGATACAAGAAATAGTAAAGTTATTGATTTAATAAAAGAGCTGCAGGTTTGGAACGTTAAAGTTCTTGTATCCGATCCTTGGGTAAACGCCAAAGACGTGTTTAATGAACATGGTATTGAAATCATGCCATCATATATCGGGCGCTCTGTAGACTCCTTAATAATTGCCGTAGCCCATAACCAGTATAAAAATATTGAAATACATAATCTGAGAGAGATTTGCAAAGATCAAATAAAGCCCGTATTGGCGGATCTAAAGTCAATATATATAAAAGAGAGCCTAGAAGAGCTTGGATTTAGTGTTTTTAGGTTTTGATCTCATATAAAGGGATCGGGTTCTTATGAAGATATCTAATGAAAATATTTTAGATAGCCTTAAACAGCTGCGGCCTTTTATATCGAGAAAAAGACGATTTGAGTTATTTTTTATTCTGGCATTAATGCTTAGTGCTTCGGCATTTGAGATGATAAGCATAGGGGCAATTCTTCCATTTTTGGCTGTATTGCTATCGCCAGAACAAGCTCTTCAGTATGAAATAGTAAGAACTAGTGCAAATTTTTTTGGCATAAGTGAATCTGCGAAACTGTATGTACCGCTGGCTATTATTCTGATTTTGGCGGTGCTAATTTCTTCAACATTAAGGGGCTATTTAGTCTTGAGGCAAACTAATTTTTGCGCCGCTTTAACTAGTGAGTTATGCGTAGAAACTTATGAAAAAATACTGTATCAGCCATACCTGACGCATATATCAAAAAATAGTAGCGAATTTATATCGGCAATAAGTAATAAAACAACTGGGATTGTTGGAAATTTTATTTCACCAATGATAACACTAATAAATTCGCTGCTAATGATAGCTATGATTTTATCGGCTTTAGTGATAATTAATAAAGCTGTGGCGCTAACTACATTATTTGGTTTTGGTCTAATTTATTTTCTAATAGTGCTATCTGCAAAAAAAAGATTGGCATCTTGCAGTCGGGATCGAAGTGTAGAAGAAATAAATATTTTGAAGGCCCTTCAAGAAGGGCTTGGTGGAATAAGAGATGTGTTGATTGATGGCACACAAAAAATCTATGTCCAATATTTTGAGAGTTCATTTGTTAAATACCAGACGTCAGTTGCAAGAGTACAAATCATAAGCCAAACACCTCGATATGCAGTTGAGGCATTTGGAATGATTTTCATCATTTGTGTAGCATGTATTTACGCTGGGACAAGTGAAAATCCATCTGGAATCATACCTTTGATGGGTCTTTTGGCTATGAGTGCACAAAAGCTTTTGCCATTGTTGCAGCAATCTTATGGCGCGTATACAACGATTAAGGGTGCGAACGATGGGTTGCAAGAGGCAATTGAGTTGTTGAAATTGCCGAAATCAGTTTCCCAAATTTCTAAATCTGAGTCTAAGGTAGAGTTTGCTCGATCAATTGAGTTAGTGAATGTGCAATTTAGATATGAAGCGGAAGGGATTGAGATTCTTAAGAAGTTAAATTTGAAAATTGAAAAAGGCGATCGAATTGGATTGATTGGAAAAACTGGAAGTGGAAAGAGCACCCTATTAGATATTTTGATGGGATTATTGACCCCAAGTGAAGGCTATATATCTATCGATGGAAGAAGGTTAGATCCTATTGATCAAGGGGGATGGCAAAAACAAATAGCCCACGTTCCACAATTTATATTTTTAACGGATGCTACCGTAGCTGAAAATATTGCGCTAGGAATTCCTGCCTCAGAAATGGATCTTAGTAGAGTTCAAAAGGCGGCAGAGTGTGCGGAAATTTCAGAAGTAATAGAAAAGTTGCCACTGAAATATATGACTAGAATCGGCGAGAGGGGGGTGAGATTTTCAGGAGGTCAAAGACAAAGAATTGGGATAGCAAGAGCGCTATATAAAAATGCGTCAATAATAGTGTTTGATGAAGCCACAAGCGCCCTTGACGATGAAACGGAGAAGGCTGTGATGGAGTCCATTGAAAGAATGTCTAAAAATACAACTACAGTAATGGTGTCGCATAGACTTTCTTCACTTAGGGCCTGTAACAAGATTTTTGAGCTCATAGAAAATGGAATTAAGAGGGTTGACTTGCATGATATGAAATCTAAAACACAGCTATAAATGATTAAAATTGGATTTGTAATTCAGGATACTATATCTTTCAACTTATTCAGAGACTTAATAGTTGATCTTCACAAAGATAAAAAAATTAGACCCACAATCATAATTGCGGGCCATGGATTAAGTCGGGTTATTAATCAGGAAACAATGGGTGATATCGATATTATTGATCCTTTCAATTTCTGCCTAAATACTATTAATGATTATGATAATTCTAGAGTTGCAATAAATAAGAATTATCGAATTATTAAGGGTTTAATTCCACAATCCATAAAAATAGTTGTTGTTAGGTGTTATCTACTCTATAGAGTGGTTGTAGAGTCAAGAGAATTAAGGAAGCAGAAAAAAAATCTCAAAAATATACTTCACAAGTATAAATATATTGTTTCATCTCAAGACAGACCATTTAACACATCACTTCTATTGTTGGCTGCCGCCAAAAGTGTTGGCGCAAGAGTAATTCAAATACCTTGTGCAATGATTATAGGTACTGATCAGGGGGCATGGTCGAGGAAAAAACAAAATGTCTTTTTAAAATCCCGACCCTACATTGGCTCTCATACGCAAAGTTATTGGGATACGTGCTTAAATAATCTTGTCGCTTATCTTGCCCCAGGACAAGTAATAGATTCAAAATATGGGAAGATGCTGCCTTATGAGGCGCTAGTGATTTTAAAATTAAAGCTAGCAGGGCTGTTAGTGGACAATTTATGGTTTCATGGGACAAGGTATGCGGACCATATTTTGGTCGCTGATAACGTGGATTATTCAATACTTTCTAAAAGTTATGGGTTTCATAGTGAAATACTTGTTTTTGGAAGCCCATTTTTTGATAAATTAGAGCAAATAATTCTCAATAAGGAAAGTGTTAGGAGAAAGATCTATGCTGAATATGGATTGGATAAAACTAAGAAGCTAATAATTTTTAATGTACAAAACTTAGCAGAACACAAGCTCGTATCTGAAGGCGAAAGCAGGGTATTTTATGATCAAGTGCTGGCACTTATAAAAAATACCGGGCAAAACTTATTGCTCACGATGCATCCTTCAATGAATATTGAAAGCTATAGATATTTAGAGGAAAAATTCAAATGTAAAATTTGTCTCACACCACTTATTGAATACATGCCGGCTGCTGATATATTCTTGACTGGACCTAATTCATCAACATTGAGATTTGCCGAATATTCAGGAGTTCAATTTTGTCAACTCGATTTCTTTGAAAGCGAAAATGAATCATTACGATTGGATAGAGGTTATAAAACATCTAAATCAATTTCAGATCTAACTGCTTTCTTGGTTCAGGCAATTAGCCATAAAAATCTAAACCCTAAAAGATTAAAACCTACTGATTCCTTTAATGATAAGTTTATAAATTTTATTAGATTAAATAGTGTGGATAGATAGTCAAGCAATATCTCTTTGGAGTCATCGGTCCTCGATGTAAAATATTGAAGCGCAACATTTATTGATGGGATAGGATTCAATCGAGGGATTAAAAATGAACAACTACTATCAAAATAAGAAATGCCAACCGCGTTCTCTAGTAATTATTGGTGCAGGAGGACATGCAGTAAGCGTTGCTAATGTTGCACTATCGATGGGATATAAAATAGAATGTTTTGTGGATGGGGACAAAGGGGGTCTAGACTTACTTGGCATCAGAATAATAAGTGACCTTGGAAAATTAAAAAATATCAATGAATTGAGCTTTGCAATTGCAATTGGCGATAATTCTGCCAGAGAGAGGGTGTACAATGAGATGATTGCAGCCAAACCTTCGCTTCACTTCCCAGCATTGGTCCATGCTTCGGCTGTAATATCCTTTTTTTCTGACATAGAGTGCGGCGCACTCATAATGCCTTTATCAATTATTGGCCCAAACTCAAAAATTGGAAAATTTTGCATAATAAATACTAGGGCATCTTTAGATCATGATTGTTTGATGCTTGATTATTCATCATTAGCGCCTGCAGTAGTTACTGGTGGCAACGTTACTATAGGAAAACGATCAGCCGTATCTATTGGCGCAAGCATAAAACACGGGCTGCAAGTGGGTGACGATACTATCGTCGGCGCACATAGTTATTTAAATAGAGATTTACCAAATAAATGTGTTGCCTATGGTGTTCCAGCAAAATTGGTTCGTATGCGCAGTATTAGCGATAAATATCTAGAATGAAGAATTTTATATTTTAGGATAAGGTGCTTTTTGGTGATGCTGTATTAGAGCTAATATGAGTTGGTTTTTAATTAAAAAATTAATCATGAATCATAGTAATTAGACTGGCCAAATTAATAAGAATTATAATTTAAAAATTACTTACAATAAAGATTGTGCTTAGTGGCTATTAATTTGGCTTTGATTGAGTCATATAAGATAAAAAAATGTATTTATACTCAAGGAATTTCATGAAGAATTACTTAAAAAAATTAGATCAAAATATATGCGGTGGATATATTAAGCGTAAATATCAGTTAATTTATCCATATTTACAAAAATACATCAACCGAAAAATCACGCCATTAAGAAGGGGTATTCAAAAAAATTTCGTTATGTCAGAACAACTTATGTTTTTTAAAAATGCCCAATTTTTCCTTCAGGTTAATAGGATTGATGGGGTGTATCTTGAGTTTGGATCTCATGAGTTAAATACATTCAGGATGGCTTTAAATACCTTAGGTCAATACGATAAACCTAATAATATTCATAAATTTATAGCATTTGATTCTTTTGAGGGCATGCCGGAGCCCCAGGGAATTGATAAGCAAAAAATTTGGAGAAAATCTATGAACAGTACTTCAATAGAGCAATTTTATAAGATAATGAAAAAAGATCTACATAGAGTGGAGGCTGTTAAGGGATTTTACGAGGATACACTGCCTAAATATGAATTAAATGAAAATGATAAAATAGCCTTAGCCTATATTGACTGTGATTATTACTCTTCCACAGTTTCTGTACTTAGTTTTTTAAAAAATAAGTTGTCTCATGGAACATTATTGGCTTTTGATGATTGGGATTGTTATTACTCGGATCCCTGTCGTGGACAAAGGCTTGCTTTTAGCGAATTTACTGAGGAAGTAAATGATCAATTTCATTTTGAAAAATTTAGGGTAATTGGTTCGGGGGGTATGTCATTTGTATGCCTTGAGAAAGAAAAAATGGGTCAAGCTATTATTTAACGATTTAATAGATGTATGTTTTATATTGAAATAATTTTTACAAACGAATATAAGTAGATGATAAATATTATTAATTTACGTGGACTCATCATCTTATGACTTTCAGGATAGGCGCCCGAAGTATTGGCAAAGAATTTCCTTGTTTTATTATTGCCGAAGCTGGTGTTAACCATAACGGTAATATCGGGCTAGCAAAAGAGTTGATAATTAAAGCTAAGGAGGCTGGCGCCGACTGTATTAAATTCCAAACGTTTAAAGCTGATATGTTGGCGTCAGTGGGTGCGCCAAAAGCTAATTACCAACTTAAGACTACTGATCCTTATGAATCACAGATAGATATGCTCCGGAAGCTTGAGCTGCCTTATGAGGCTTATCCAGAGCTATTGGAGCTATGTAAAAAAATAGATATTAACTTTATGTCAACGCCTTACAACGAAGAAGATGTAATTTTTTTAGAGAAGCTTGGTGTTAATGCATATAAATTAGCCTCAATGTCTATAGTTGAGCCATCTTTTTTACGTTTTGTTGCCAACAAGCGGAAACCCTTGATAATGTCTACTGGTATGGCAACGCTAAAAGAAGTTATGGAAGGGGTTAGCGCTGTTTTAAGCACTGGAAATGAGCATGTAATGATTCTTCAGTGTACGACAAACTATCCAACAGAATTGGATGATGTAAATTTAAATGCAATGATTACAATGAAGAACGCTACTAACCTCTTAGTAGGCTTTTCTGACCACACTCAAAGTAATATTGCCTGTATAGCTGCTGTTGCAATGGGAGCGTCTGTTATTGAAAAACATTTTACACTTGATAAGGCACTACCGGGACCGGATCATTCTTCTTCGTATACGCCTGATGAGTTTAGTTTATTGGTTAAAGAAATTCGAGATTCGGAAAGGGTCTTGGGTGTTAGTACTAAGTCACCCACCTTAACCGAGCAAAAAAATATTGAAGGAATGAGAAGAAGTGTAGCTGCAAGAGTTGATATTCCTGCAGGCGCAAAAATTAATAAAGACATGTTAACTTTAATGCGACCAGGAACCTATATTTTGGCTAAAGATATGGAGAATATTATTGGGCGAACTGTAAATAAAAGCCTTAAAAGTGGAGCATTTATTCTGGCAACGGATCTTAACTGAGGTATTTCCAGGCCTGCAAAAACTTTTTAAGATAATCATTTATAAAAGCTAACTAATGCTAACAATTACCTAAAGATAAATTAAATGATTTATGTATCTACCGGCGGACACCCAGAATGGTCTTTTGCTCAAACTATCAAATTTTTATCAAGATATGGGATAAAGGATTTTGAGCTATCCGGTGGAGTTCATTTGCATGATGTAGCTAATGAATTAAGTAAATTATTAGACGTAAATAATATTGTTCTTCACAACTATTTCCCGCCCCCATGTAATTCATTTGTCTTTAACTTGGCTTCACTATGCCCAGAAATAATAGAAAAAAGCATATTGCATGCTAAAGCTGCAATTGATCTTTCATCAGATATAGGCTCTAGTTATTATAGTTTTCATGCGGGGTATCTTATAGATCCAAGTGTAAATGAATTAGGAATGCCCATTAAGGGCCGAAGAATAAATGATAGGCATGAATGTAAAAAATTATTTATTGATAGGGTGAATCAATTATCTAAGTATGCTGCTAGTAAAAATGTAAAGCTAATGATAGAGAACAATGTTTTATCCTATAAAAATTATCAGGAATTTAAAGATAATGCATTCCTGATGGTGGATCCTCAAGAGACTAGTGAAATTATCGGTTTGACAGATGAAAATGTTGGTCTATTGGTTGACGTTGCGCATTTGAAGGTCTCTGCGAATACATTGGGATTTTCAGCAGTGGATTATATGAATAGGTTTAAAGGGATAACTTGGGGCTATCATTTAAGCGACAATGAAGGCCTAATGGATACAAATCATCCAATCCAAAAAGACTCCTGGTTTTGGCAGAGCATGAATAAGAACTTAGATTATTACTCCCTTGAGATCTATAACGTAAGCCCAGAAAAACTGTTGCAGCAATATGAGTTGGTTAAAGATCATTTATGTTAAATATTCTTGAATTTTGTGTAGAAGATAAATATTCAATCGTGGAATCTCTAAAAGTTATTGATCAAAATACACATGGCATAGCTTTTGTGGTTGATGCAAGCGGGAGATTATGCGGGTCTCTAAGTGACGGCGATATAAGAAGGGCATTGATAAGAGGGGCGGAAAAAAATAGCCCAATATTGGATATTTACAATAGGAACGTTGTTAGTTTACATTATAAATCCTTTGATTCTGATATTCAACAATTGTTGTCAGATAAAGTGAAAATTGTTCCATTGGTTGATGATGATGGTGTAATAAAAGATATTGCCTCAAATCTTCATTTACACAATTTTTCAATAATGGAGCCTTTGCTTGGGGGTCGAGAACTTGAATACGTTACTGACTGTATTAAAACAAATTGGATTTCGTCCCAAGGAAAATACGTTTCAAATTTTGAGAAGAACTTAGCCAAAAAATTAGGCGTACCTCACTGCTTGGTAACAAGCAATGGAACAACTGCACTTCATTTGGCCTTGACGACTCTTGATATTGGTATTGGTGATGAGGTGATCGTACCAAATCTTACTTTTGGAGCATCTGTAAACTCGATAATTCATTCAGGTGCCATGCCAGTGCTTGTTGATGTTGAATACGGTAGCTGGAATTTATCGCCATCATCAGTACGTTCGGCAATTACTCCTAAAACAAAAGCAATAATGCCAGTTCATTTGTATGGCAATCCTTGTGATATGAATGCAATAATGTCAATTGCAAGAGAATTTAATTTAAAAATTATAGAGGATTGCGCAGAAGCATTTTGCTCTAGCATTAATGGTAGAGCTGTAGGTAGTTTTGGTGATGCTGCAGCGTTTTCTTTTTTTGCAAATAAAATTATTACCTGTGGTGAGGGTGGGGCGGTAGTCTTTAAGGATATCTCCAATGACAATAAAGCAAGAATGCTTCGTGATCACGGCATGTCAAAATCAAAGAAATTTTGGCATGAAGAAGTTGGTTATAATTATCGACTGACAAATATTCAAGCAGCTATAGGTTGTGCCCAGCTTGAACAAGTCGATTATTTTATTAAGCGCCGAATGGAGATTTTCGAGATTTACGATAGTCTACTCTTAGCTTCGGGTCTAATTGAGAGGCAAAAGCAGGATCCTAAAAACATTAATGCAAATTGGCTATACACCTTTTGCCTCAAAAAAGATCTTCGACTTTCACGAGATAATTTAATTGATGCCTTAAAATCATGCGGGATTGAAACTAGGCCTGTATTTTACCCAATGAATCAGATGCCATCATTTTCAATGGCTAAAAGCACTGCAAGCTTAAATGTTTCAATTGATATCTCCTATAGAGGATTGAGCATACCCTCAGCCGTAACTTTGGAAGATGATGAGGTTAAGTACATATCTAATAAGATACTAAGGCTGATAGAGGATTCAAATATTTGCTAAATCTGCGCACTTAAGATTAATTTTTTTTACCGGAGGTTTTAATGATTAATGGAGGGCGCTGTCTTGGCATTATTTTGGCCAGAGGGGGAAGCAAGAGGCTGCCTCGGAAAAACCTGATGATGCTCAGTGGAAAGCCGCTAATACAATGGACCATTGAGGCGGGACTAACTTCAAACACAGTGGATACGCTCATTGTATCTACAGATAATTATGAGATTGCAGAATTCTCTAAGACTTGTGGGGCAGAAATTCCATTTATGAGGCCGAAAGATTTAGCAACTGATGAGAGTCCCTCATACTACTCCCTTGAGCATGCAATTCATTATATGCATCAAATAGGAAATTTTTTTGACTATATGGTATTGCTTCAACCGACTTCACCATTACGTACATCGATGCATATTGATGAGGCAGCAAAATTGCTTCAGGATAAATCAGCAGATGGTGTGATTAGCATTTCAGAAGTTGGTCATCCAATACAGTGGTGTGGAGCTATTTCAGAATCAAATGAAATGTCTGATTTCATAACTCAATTAACACTAAATGCGCGAAGTCAAGATTTTAAAAAAAATTACTGCTTAAACGGAGCAATTTACCTAACAAAAATTAATAGGATGCTGAAGGAGAAAAATCATCTGTATGGAAAACGAATGTATGGATATATTATGAGCAGATTAGATTCGATTGACATAGATGAGCAAGATGATTTTGATTTAGCCGAATTAATACTTAGTAAACGATTTTCAACTTCTATGGAATAAATTCACAAATTACTGACTGGCATAACTATTGCCAAGTTATTTTAATTCTTAACCTTAAGATAAAGCAAAGGTAAAATTTTCTAATTATTCAGCAATAAAAAATTATTTAGCATTTTGTAAAAATAGTCTTGGTAATGCTATTTTTTTAATTTCAACAAGCATCTTAGGCACAACGTCGGAAGACCGAAAATATTTTCTAAAAGCGCTGTAGCCACCATATCCAATACGTTCCCTTAACTGAGGGTCACGAGTCACCTGAAGGATTAATTCGGCTAATTCGTCATCTGTATCTCCAAGTAAGACATTTACGCCATGCTCAAGCTCCGGCATGGATAGCTTACTAAATGAATGTGCAATTACGCACGCTCCCAAGGACCAAGCCAAAAGTATTCGAGTGTTTCCAACGGTGAAGCCATAAGAGTTTGTGAGCACAAGAAATGCAGTTGCCTGGCGGATTTGGCTGTTTATGTCCTCAACCCAGCCGTGAAACTTTATCATAGGATCTGAAAGTGGTTTTATGCAAGAAGGTTGTAATTTACCTCCGCCAAAAATTTCTATTACTAGATCTTCACCTTGAAGTTTTGTTTTTAATTTTGGAAGTAATTGGGTGCCGAGAAAATATAGTCCAAAAGTGTTACCGGTAGCCCCTAAATTCCCAACGCTACCAATTATGTGAATTTTTTTAATCTTAGCATTGCAATGTTGAAATTGCGGGCCCTCTATTGCATCAGGCCACATATTTTGAAGGTAAATAGACTGTGGATGACCTTTTTCAGTGTAGTAATTAGAATCGATTAAACTATTATTGGCTGTAACTTCACAGCTAGACATCATGCGTACATGCTGAATTTCCAATGCGCGATTAAGTAATTTAAGGATATAGAATTTAACTTGACCAAAAAAGCCTTTGGTTGATATGTCAAATAAGTGAGGAAAGCGGAGTCTTTCTCTTGCTGGCTTATGATCCGGATTGCCGTAATAAACAAATTTTGGGATGCCTTTAATGGAATAACTAGCTGCAAGAGCTTCCCAGCTCCAAATGGAAACCAATACATCTGGATTGATTTCAATGGCGATCGAATTTAATACAGGCCGTGCATTAAGTGCAGGGAAAAAATACGGGTTTATCAATCGCCTCAACCCTGGAAGGCTAAAAAAAATTGCTTTAAAAAAATTAAGTCGATTAATTATTGGTGCTTGGGATTTAGTCAGGTCAGTTAAATATATAGCTGGTAATAGCTGAATCAATGGCTGTGAGACAAAACTTTGCCTTGCATATTCCTCTCGCTCAGAGTTTTCGGCTGAACATTTCTCCCTAATAAGAGGTTGGACATAAACATTATGGCCTTCGTGCGCCATAAGGCGAACAACCTCATGGGATACAACATCAATTGCCTCACCTAGATCATATGGTATTGATGACAGTAGTAATAAAATTTTCATTAGATTCTATATATTATGAGTATATATAATTTTTCGAGATAAGAAGAGAGGCTTATGATGATTTTATTAAGATTATCGTGATAATATCATTTATCAATTTCTCATTAGGTAAAAAAAAGAAATATTTTCTTGCATGGGACGGTTAATTGAAGAAATATCTTCTCCAAAAAAAACGATCGCAAGTATAAAATATCGTTAAATGATAAATTTGATCAAACAAAAATTGCCATTTCAAAAGAAAGTTAATATGAAAAACTTAACAAAGCATGACCTTAAACTCGGGCATTTGCAAGAATGCCAGATTTGTAGTTCAAGGGATTTGCAAAAAGTTCTTGATCTTGGCCATCAAGCGCCTTGCGATTCATTACTTTGGAGTCAGCATTTAAAAGAAGTTGAAAAAACATATCCACTTAATTTTGTTAGATGCTTGGATTGCGGATTAGCGCAAATAGATTATGTAGTTGCCCCCGAAGAGCTTTTCTTTCCAAATTATCCATACCGAAGCGGTATCACTCCCTCGTTAGTCAATAATTTACAGTCTACAGGGCCAAAGGTATTGGATCGGTTTGGCATTGCTCCTGGTGGACTTGTAATCGATATTGGTTCAAATGATGGAACGCTTTTGCAAGGTTTTAAGGGATGCGGTATGCGAGTGCTTGGCGTTGAGCCAACAAACATTGCTCAGCTAGCGATTGATAATAAGATAGATACAGTTCAGGAGTTTTTTACTGAAGAGCTTGCATTAAAGCTAAAAATGTCACATGGTCAAGCCGCTGTTATAACTGCTGCCAATATGTTTGCGCATGTTGCACAACTTGGAAGCTTAATTCGGGGTGTTGATCATTTGTTAGAAGATGGTGGAATATTTGTTACTGAGTCGCACTATTTGGTAGATTTATTAGAGACTGTGCAATATGACTCAATTTATCATGAGCATCTAAAGTATTACTCATTAGATTCTTTAATCAAGCTTTTCTCATACTATACCTTTACACTGGTTGATGTTGAGCGGATTCCAAATTATGGGGGTTCTATTAGAGTTTATGCCCAAAAAGGAGTAGGTCATAATATTTCACAGTCAGTTAAAGAGTTATTAATTCATGAGAAAGGTTTGGGCCTGGGGGATAACTTACCATGGCAGAATTTTGCAGATAAAGTTAATAAATCACGTCGAGATCTTAAAAATCTTGTGTCTAATGAAATTGCTAATGGTAAGAGATTTATTGGCGTAGGGTGTCCAGGCCGCGCATCTACTCTTCTTAATTACTGTGATTTAGGTCCACAGGAAATTCAATATATCGCCGAACAGTCAACATCACTAAAGCTTGGTCTTTTTGTGCCGGGCGTTCACATCCCTATTGTCGATGAGCAAGTAATGTTTGAGGATCAGCCTGATTATGTAATTCTTCTTTCTTGGCATTATTGGAAACCTATAGTGGAAAAGCTACGAGCTAAGGGTTTAAAATCAAAGATAGTGATCCCATTACCTAAAGTTACGGTTCTTGAGTAGTGATTAAGGTCGCAATCATCGGTACCGGATATGGTATGCAGGCTCATTTTCCAGCATTTTCTTCGCTTAGCGGGGTTACTGTCGACATGATTGCAAACAGTGGAGGAGTAGCATTTAATGGGTGCCTACCAAGTGGTATTAAGTACTGCACCACGATCGATGAAATTCTAAGGTCCTCTGTTGATGTTGTATGTGTAGCCACTCCGCCTCGATTTCAAGCGAACATTGCTTTAAAGGTACTTTCCGCTGATAAGCATTTATTTTGTGAAAAACCATTCGGCATTAATTATCAACAGGCTAAGATGGTTCTCGATAAGGCGATTGAAAAACCCAATTTAGTTACAGCAGTAAATTTTCAGTATCGTTTTGAACCAATGATTTTAAAGCTCCATCAATTAATCTCCTCTGGTGATCTTGGGTCTCTACGCTGGATAAATTTCTCATGGATAACAAGTGGTAAGGCTGACCCTCTCATTCCATGGACCTGGAGAAATTCTGCTATGGATGGAGGCGGAGTGCTTGGTGGATTTGTTTGTCATATGGTTGATTTAGTGGCCTGGCTCACGAGTCAGCCTATTATCTCTGTTGCGGCAAAGCTGCGAGCAGTTATACAGGAGAGGCCTTCCGATATTAATGGCCCCTCCCGTATTGTAACTGCTGATGACACGGCTATAGTGCAGATGGAGATGGAGGGATTAACTGCTCAATTGAGGGTAACGAATTGCCAGTGGGGCGGGGATGGTATGAGGCTTGAAATTGGCGGAAGCAATGGAATTGCCTTATTTAAAAATATACCTCCATTCCGACAATCTGATCAAACATTAGAGCTATTTGACTCCAGGGGCAATACAACACTCTGGAATTCAAGTGGCTTTGACCATGATTATCATATCGACTCCCGATCATCTGCATTAACTCAGCTTGCATCTACATTTATTCAGTCTATCAAGGGATTTCCGGATCCAGATCTGCCAACGCCGCTTGATGCAATATATGTTCAGCGTATCTTGAATGCAATAAAAAATTCCTCAATTCAGCAAAGGGTGATTGAGGTTTAAATCAGGAAAATCAAAACTAGCTATAGGTGTCTGATTGAGCCATGATGTAAATATTATTTCAGAATAAACGCTTATAAAATTTAAAAAGAAATATTGCAGGTACATACCTGTAGGCCATAAAAAAATTTGAGGAACGCTAATTTCAATTCCCTACAAGTATTTAGGCTAGTTAATCAATTTCCTCTACAAGAAAAGATTTGTATGTAAGTTCAATGCCCCTGCGCAATTTTGTACTTGCTTCCCAGCCAAGAGAATTGATATGTGAAACGTCCAATAATTTTTGGGGCGTACCATCTGGTTTACTTGAGTCACACAAGATCTTTCCTTTAAAGCCAACAACATCTGCAATTAGCTCTGCAAGCTCGCGAATAGTTAGATCGGTTCCAACTCCAATATTGATAGGTCCTCCAATATCATTTGCAGAGTAGTTGGCCATAAGAAATACACATGCATTCGCTAAATCCTCACTGTATATAAATTCACGTCGAACATTACCGCTACCCCAAATTTTTATTGAATCTGCACCCAAAATTTTCGCTTCATGCACCTTTCTTAAGATTGCTGGTAATGCATGTGCTGTGATGAGATTATAGTTATCGTTAGGGCCGTAAACGTTAGTTGGCATAGCAGCCAGGAAGTTGCAGCCATATTGCCGATTATATGCATCACAGGTTTCAATTCCCGCAATTTTAGCTATTGCATAAGCTCGGTTCGTATCTTCAAGCTGACCACTTAATAGTGAATCTTCTCTAATTGGCTGTGGTGCAAATTTAGGATAAATACAACTTGATCCTAAAAAAAGTAATTTCTTTGCCCCATATCGATGTGCAGCTGAAATAACATTGGTCTGGAGAATTAAGTTTTCAACAATAAAATCAGCTCGAAATACGTCATTGGCGTGAATACCACCAACCTTTGCAGCGGCAAGAAAAATATAATCCGGACGTTCTTGATGAAAAAAATTATCAACCGCAGTTGGGTCGAGAAGATTTAGTTGATTACGTGAACGCGTTATAACGTTATTGTAGTTGATCTTTTTTAATTCTCGCAGAATTGCTGATCCTACTAATCCTCGATGGCCAGCAAGAAAAATTTTGCTATCAGAGTTCATTAAAGATTATCCATAGCTTTAAATTAAAGGATCAAACATCTAATGGTATGTTAATTAGTAAGTAGAGCATTTGTAACAAGTCAGTATTGTATCTTAAGTTTATTATAGGATTAACTAAAAATTATTAGGTTTTTTAGATTCAGTATTAGTTGGGTAAAATTTGTCTGCTAAAGATAGCAATAAACGCAATTTAAAATTCAGATATATGCATAGTGTTTATAGCTTTATTGACATCAATTTATTGAATAAATTTTGTTAATTATCTATAATGCTATCGTATGTTTTTTATTTATCAAGGTGGGAATAATTTACAAGAGTGGAGATAGTTTACTTGGTAAATTAATTATCAAAGGATATCTCTACATTTTGAAGCTAGATAATTCATTAAAATTATTTAGATTTTTTTAAGGTAGTTATTATGATTCAAAAAGTCAAATAGAGTTAGAGTAAATGCGTTGATTGGTAACATTAAATTACTATAACAAAATCAGAATAAAATTTTAGGCATGGGCCAATAATGGGCTCTAGATATTGATATGAAATGGTTTGTTAGCGGAAGCGCTGGTTTTATAGGCTCAAACTTATGTGAAGTACTCATCAAGTCAGGGCATCAGGTTGTTGGGATTGATAATTTCTCAACTGGAAAACAAGAAAATGTCAACAGAGTTTCCAGTTTAAAAGATGATGCCTATCACTTCTATGATGGCGATATCTGTGATCAAGAATTAGTCAAAAAGTTACTTGATGATGTTTATATCTTTGTGCATTTGGCGGGCCAAGTATCTGTAATCAAATCTTTTTTAGACTTACCATTGAATAATAGGGTTAATATTGACGGCTTTGTAAGCGCATTATTGGCCTCAATGGATGCGAATGTAAAAAAATTTATATATGCATCCTCATGTGCTGTATATGGTGATTCAGTGGAATTGCCTTTATGCGAGTGTGGTCCCGTATCTCCATTAAGTCCCTATGCTACCTCTAAATTAATGAATGAATATTTGGCTAGCAATATGAGTTCTATCAATCCTGATATTCAGATCATCGGCCTAAGATTCTTTAACATTTTTGGGCCTTGGCAAGATCCAGCCGGGGATTATTCCGCTGTAATACCAAAATGGATTGATCTGATTTTAAAAAATCAGCAACCAGTCATATTTGGGAATGGGGAGGCAACGCGCGATTTTTGTTATGTGGAGAATGTGTGTAACTTAATCGAGAGGTTGGGAAAAATCCCCCATATATTCTTTTCTGATATTTTTAATATTGCTTCAGGCTCTTCAATAAATTTAACTAAGCTAGCAAATCTAATTCTAAGCACCATTCAAAGATCGGGAGTGGATACTGGTGAACTGCAACCCCTATATGAGGATATGAGGGTAGGTGAGATTGTCCATTCTTCAGCCAGCATAAATAAGGCACAAACTATTTTGGGTTTTGACCCCAAAATTGACTTAAATACTGGGATAGAAAATATACTTAGGTTTCAGTATGGTTTTCGTATCTAATACTCCAATAAGGTTAAATTAAAGGACAATCTATGAATAAGGCACGAGTTTTGGTCACTGGTGGCGCAGGTTTTATTGGACGCGCAACTATTAATAGATTACTAAAGGCAAAGATTGATGTGGTGTGTTTTGATCTAGCGGAGCAGATAGCAAGAAATCTGCATGAATTGAATGATATGCGTTCGATCGGCACTTTGAGCCTTGTTCAAGGATCTCTTCTTGATAGAAATATGCTCAGAGAGGCTGTCAGCGGGTGTGATACCGTGATTCATTTGGCTGCAATGTTAGGCGTTAAAAAAACAGAAGCTAATAAGCTATCTTGTATAGAGGTAAATATAAATGGAACTGATAATTTACTTGCAGCATCTGTTACGTCGGGGGTTACTAAATTTATCTTTGCATCTTCTTCGGAGGTATATGGTGAGCCCATTTCTAACCCTGTGTCTGAGGATGACATTACTCAAGGAAAGACTGTATATGCAATTACAAAGCTTGCAGGAGAAGAGCTTGTAAAGGGGTATGCGCAAATGTATCCATCTATGAATTACACAATTGCAAGATTGTTTAACACGTATGGTGAAGGCCAGGTTGCACAATTTGTTTTGTCAAAATTTGTGAGAGAGGTTAAGTCTGGTAGAAACCCTATTGTTTATGGATCTGGTGGTCAGGTGAGAAGTTATGGACATGTGAGTGATGTTGTAGAGGGTATCTATGCAATTTTAAATAATCCAATTTCCAACGGCAGAATTTATAATCTAGGCAACTCTTCCCAGGTAATGACGTTGGTTGAATTGGCGCAATTAGTCATCAATTTAGTTGCGCCCAATTCAGGATTAAAAGTTGAGGTTTTGGGAAATTTTTCTGGTGCTGATAGAGATAGCTCCCGAGAAATCCATTCTCGCGTTTGTGATACTACACGCGCAAAATCTGAGCTTGGTTATGAGCCAAAAATAACTGTTTCAGAGGGAATTCGCCGTATTTCGAGGCAAGATTGCATACATGAAACCTGGCCAATACTAAATGCTGGTGAATAAATCGAAATTTTTGGCCGTTATACCGGCAAGGGGTGGTTCCAAGACTGTACCCAGGAAAAATATTAAGATGCTTGGGAAGCTTCCATTGCTTACTTACTCGATTAATGTTGCCAAAGATTGTTCATTTATTGATCATATTGTTGTGTCAACCGATGATGTTGAAATTAGTGCCATCGCTAAGAGTTATGGTGTGGATGTTATAGAGCGCCCAAAAAAACTCAGTGCTGATGACTCTAGGACGGAAGATGCGCTATTGCACGCCCTTGACTATTTGGAGGATAAAGGGATGTTATTTGAGTATATTTTGGTCTTAGAGCCCACTACGCCCTTTAGAAAAAAAAGTACAATTAAGAATGCCTGCATAAAGATAGCATCAAATAAATGGCCATCAATTCTTTCTGTGTGCGAAACAACTAAGGTTATAGGCAAAATCTCTAATGAGACGTTTCTGCCCTTTTTTCCCAATGCACCTAGGCGCAGGCAAGAGCGAACTTCTTTATATGAAGAATGTGGAGCAATTTATGCCTGTTCGGTTGCCTATTTAAGGCAGAATAAAACGTTAGCTTCGAAAGAATGGGGCATCGTTGTTGTGGATAAGTTAGAGGCGCTTGATATAAATGATGAGGTTGATTTTGCGATGGTAGAGGGTGCATTAAAAAAATTTAACGGGGGTGAAAAATGAATGTTGTTATCAATATTGGTGGTCGATTGATTGGTGATGGCCACCCTCCTTATGTAATTGCTGAGGCTGCAATCAGCCATCAGGGGAAAATTGAAATCGCAAGAAAAATGGTTTACATTGCGCATGCGATGGGATGTGATGCTATTAAGTTTCAAATGCATGTTCTTGACAACGAAATGTTAAAAGATGTCCCGATATCAAAAAACTTCAGTGAATCTCTTTACGACACTTTAGACAAGACAAATCTGACGAATGAGGAGCACAAAGAGCTAAAAAATCTTTGTGAAAGTTTGGGTATTGATTACCTTTGTACGCCATTTTCATTTGATGCAGCTGATATTTTGAGTGATATGGGGGTAATTGCTTTTAAAACTGGCTCTGGAGAATTAACAAACCTACCGTTAATAGAGCATATAGCTAAAAAAGGACGTCCAATGATAATTTCTACTGGAATGGCCCTAATTGAAGAAATAGAAGAAACGGTAAATTTAGTTAAAAAAATTGGCACCCCTTTTGCATTGACGCATTGTGTATCTGCTTATCCTTGCCCCTACAATAGAGTTAATCTTGATAATATTCCTCGATATAAATCAACTTTTCAGGTACCTGTAGGGTTGTCTGATCACTCAATAGGAATATATACATCGATTGGATCAGTTGCCCTTGGTTCATGCGTTATTGAAAAGCATTTCACATTGGATAAGCTACAAGTTGGACCGGATCATGCGGTTTCGTTGGAGCCATATGAGTTGGGAGAGTTAGCAAAAGGATGTCGGGCAGTATTTGAAGCAAAGGGTTCGGCCAGAGAAATTTTTCCTGAGGAAAAGCCAATAATTGCATGGGCAAGAGAAAGCGTCGTGTCATTGGTTGATATTGAATCAGGCGATACAATCGGCGCAGAGATGGTTTGGGTTAAAAGACCCTCTCCGAGCGAGGGTGGTATTCCTGCAAAAGATTTGGCAAGCGTAATAGGAAGACGGGCAAAAGTGAAAATCCCTAAAAATACCCAATTGCTTTGGAGGCAATTGTTGTGAGTTCTGTTAGAAAGGTTTTAGTTACGCTTGAGTCAAGGGCCACATATGGATATTCCAAAAATGTCATGAATACAATTCGCAATTTCCAAGAATTAGAGTTGACAACGTTGGTAACAGGTGCTCATTTAGTAAAACGTTTTGGTAATTCGATTGACTTAATAGTAGCTGATGGATTTCCTGTGTCGGCGATTGTTGAAATGAATGGATCTGGCAAATCTAGAGAATCTTGGTCTGACTCTCTTGGTAAAGCAATAAGTGGCTATGCGCAAGCATACCAAAGACTAAATCCCGATATTATATTGCTCTCTGGCGATCGTATTGAAACACTGGGGTGTTGCATTGCAGCTGCTTATATGGGAATACCAATAGCGCATATACAAGCTGGAGACAAATCCGGTCATATAGATGATTCTGCCAGACATGCAATCGGAAAATTTTCTCATATACATTTTGCATCATGCCAAGATTCAGTGAATCGATTGATAAAAATGGGTGAGCAAGAATTTCGGATACATAATGTAGGGGCTCCGCAGTTAGATGATATCGACCACATTCAGTTGAAATCTAAAAAAGAGCTTCACTTAAATGATGTTGTCATAAATCTTGAGAAGCCTTATTTGCTTGTATTGCAACATCCAGTATTGGTGGAGGCTGATAAGTCGGCGACCCAAATGGACATTACTTTAAATGCTGCTGCAGCATTTAATATCCCAGTCATTGTAATTTACCCCAATTCTGATCTCGGTAATGATGGCGTAATTGCTGTGATAGATAAATGGCAAAAACAATCAAATTTTATTGTTGTTAAAAATTTGGAAAGATTTGAGTTTCTATCCTTATTGGCAAATACAGATGCCTTTATAGGAAATTCATCAAGTGGAATTTTAGAGGCTCCCTCATTAAAAACTCCTGTGATAAACATAGGAAGCCGACAGCGTGGGAGGCCGCAGGCTCAGAATATTTTAAATTGTAATTATGATGTTGGATCAATACGAGAAAGAATTTCTCAAGCCATTAATGATGAAAATTTTAAACAAAAATGCAATTCTGCAATTAATCCATACGGTGATGGCAAAAGTAGTCAAAGAATTTGTGAAGTATTGAGAGATACAAAAATAGATTTTGCCCTATTGGACAAATCTTGCACGTACTAATGGATAGTAATTTTAAACTGATAAGGAGGCCCCAATAAACTACTTGCTAATAATTTTTATATATTTTGTATATTGGGTTAAGCGTGTATGCATTGAGGTATCTATAAAGTATTGCAATATACAAGAGCTTAGGAGCATCAATCTGAGCGAAGCCAACCAAAATATGCTGCATGAGATTCGATTGCAAGTATGTCAAAAATTGGCATTTTGTGAAAAAAAAGCAGTCATAGTGCAGCCTGATGAGGAAAAGATTGCTTTAATGAATTTACCGATAATCTTGGGAATGATTGAAGCTGGATATAAGCCAACAATAATTTTTACTGGCAGGAATATTGGTGAGGCAAGAGATTTTTACTCAAAAATTGGGTTAAGTAATTTTATTTATTTTAATTTTTTGGTAGGACGATTTGATATCAAAGCAATAGCTTCTATTCAAAAAATTAAAAGTAAGATTGATTTGATAAATTTTAGCTATCAAAAAATCGAGGTTGGAAAGTATGTGTTCGCAACGTTTATAAGAAGAAATAGATTGGGGGGGCTTAACTTAAATAATTTAAAACAAATTAAATCCTTTTTTCAAATACTATTTGAAGGTATAGACTCATCAATACGTGCGAATAGAGTTATAGAAGTTATTAAGCCAGATGTGGCGTTGTTTATGGATCGGAATTATCTTCCCAACGGACCGATTTTTGATGCTTGCATAAATCATAATTCAAATGTAATTACCTCTAATGCTTCGCATAGAAATAATCAACTAGTTTTAAAATCTTATAGTTTTCGAAATTCAAGAACACATCCCAGTTCAATATCTGACAAAAACTGGGCTCTAATATCATTACTCAAGTGGGGCGAATTTAACGAGAGCCTGATTAAAAAAGAAATTGAAAGTTGTTATAGTTCTGGAGAGTGGTATGGAGAGGTAGGGACGCAATTTAACGCAAAGACAAAATCCACCACAGAAATAGCTGAAATTTTGAAAATTGATACAAATAAAAAAAATGTATTAGTTTTTCCTCATATATTCTGGGATGCAACATTTTTTTTTGGAATCGATGTTTATGAAACATATCAAGAGTGGTTTCTTGATACCATGGAAATTGCTTGGAAAAATCATTTTGTTAATTGGATCATTAAGATCCACCCAGCAAATATTGTAAAAAATAAAAGAGATGGTATTAACCAAGAATATTTAGAGGTTAAGGTTCTAAAAAAATTTGGAGACATTCCACCGCACATTAAAATAATATATCCAGATTCACCGATTTCTACAATTTCCTTACTTCAAATTGGAGATACATGCTTGACAGTCAGAGGCACTGTAGGTATCGAAGCTGCCTGTTATGGATTAAATGTTATTACAGCTGGAACAGGAAGATATGATTCTTGCGGTTTTACAACTAATGTAACTACAAAAAATGAATGGAGAAGTCAGCTAAGAAATATACATAATAAAAAGCGCCCGTCAAAAGACTTAGTTGAGTTAGCTCAAAAATATGCGTACGGAGTATTTATGCTACGACCATTATCATTATCAATTGTTAACTTTGAATACTTGAAAGATGAAACAGCCTCGCTGGTAATTAGTTTGGTTGAAAAAAATGCATTTAACATATTTAACTCACCTGATGTGCGTGCAATATATAAATGGATGATTAGCGGTGAGGAAGATTATATAAAAATTAGTTAATATTCAAATGAAAGTAGATTGATTGTATGTGTGGAATAGTGGGATTTACGGGAGCTAATTCAGAGCCAGGTTTAATTAAGGCAATGAATTCTATTCAAAAGCACCGTGGACCAGACGATGAGGGATATTTTTTTTGCACCAGAAATAATACGCATCTAAGCATGGTCAGATTAAGCATTTTGGATGAGGCAGGAGGTCATCAGCCAATGTTTGCCATTAATCAGAGATATTGTATTGTTTTTAATGGGGAAATTTTTAACTATAAAGAACTTCGTACCTTGATAGAGGGAAAGGGCTACAAGTTAAAATCTAGCCACTCTGATACAGAAGTTTTACCTTATCTTTATCATATTTACGGCATTAGTATGTTGAATATGCTAAATGGAATGTTTGCTTTTGTGATACTTGATAGAGAAAAAGGAGAGATTTTTTTTGCAAGAGATCATTCTGGAATAAAGCCATTTTATTACTCTTTAAGCAAAGCCAGATTTAGTTTTGCATCTGAAATCAAGAGTCTAAAATTGTTGCCGTGGATAGATTCGAATATCAATTATGATGCGGTGAGCGACTACTTTAGCTTTCAGTCTATCCCGTCACCAAAGACAATATATGAAAATATTCAGTCTCTTCCTTCGGCTAGCTATGGAATTTATAGAATTAATAATCATAATTTTGAGATAAAAAAATATTGGGCACCAAGTTTTGAACGAAATGAAAATTTAAATAAGGATGACTATCCTGAGTTCATCAGAGGCGAACTACTTGCTGCGGTAAATAGATGGAGTCTTAGTGATGTTCCAATTGCCTGCTCTCTATCAGGTGGATTAGATTCGGCTGCAATTGTTGCGTGCATGAGTAAATTCGGAAATAAAAAAATAAAAACATATACTCTCGGCTTTGAAGGAGCTCAGGCGATAGATGAGAGACCGTTAGCTCGTTTAGTTTCAAGAAACTTTGGGACAGAACATATTGAAATTGTTATAGAGAGCTCCAATTTATTACGCAGTATTGATAAGATGTTCTTTCATTTGGATCAACCATATGCAGGCGGTCTGCCATCGTGGTTTGTGTATGAGGCTATGGCAAAAGATGTAAAGGTCGCCATGTCGGGAGTTGGTGGTGATGAGCTATTTGGAAATTACGGTAAATGGTTGTGGTATCAAAATCAAAAAAATAAGTTGCGGGCAATGTATGATTTTTTAAGAAGAGGTGGTAGCGCGAGATCCCTGGTAAAAAATTTGGAAGCCTCGTTGTATAAACCAATGATATTCAATGATATAGAAAAATTCAAATATTTATTTCAAGGATTAAATCAAGAATATTCATCGGTTAGCGATATGGATAAATCTTGGCCCAAATCCTTAAAAGAAATGGATCAAATAACTAGCGTAGACTTTTCAAGACAATTACCAGATGAGTTTTTATATATGACTGACAGATTTTCGATGGCTCATTCATTAGAGATAAGAACCCCTATGCTGGATCAAAAATTTGTTAAAAATATGCTAGCTATTCCAAGTTCCAATAGGACCGATAGACTTGATTTCAAGTATTTATTAAGAAAATCACTAGAGAAATGGTTGCCTAATGAGGTAATAAACGCCCCAAAAAAAGGATTCGTTCTCCCAATGGATTTATGGCTAAAGAGTTCTCTAAAAAATGATTTATTATTTTTTTCTTCAGCATCATTCTTGACTAGACAAAACATTTTTAAAGCGGATATTAGAAAATCTTTGATTAACCCATATCTGGATGGCAATACAAATAACGTAGAACAAATATGGACTTGGTGGCTCTTTCAGAAATGGTGGAATAATAATGAGAATCTTGACAATCAGTCACTCTGATATGAATGGCGGAGCTTCTATTGCAGCCTATAGACTACATCAGGAGTTTTTACGAATCGGCATTGAGTCAAAAATGTTAGTAGGCCAAAAATTTGGAAGCTGTAGTGAGGTAAGCGAAATTATTCCAAAATCTAAAATATTAAACCTTATAAATAGAATTATTTATAAATTTTTTCATCAAATTTCTATACCAAATACATACTATCTTTCAACATATTTTATAAAGCGCAACCCTTTAGTAACGAATTGGGCGGATGTAATAATATTGAGGAACGTACATGGGGACTATCTATCAGAAAATATACTTCCATTTTTAACAAAATATTCAACAGTTTTATGGAGGTTACCTGATATGTGGGCAATGACAGGGCATTGCGTATATTCAATGGACTGTGAAAAATGGAAGACTGGTTGTGGCTCATGCCCAGACTTAGAGACTTACTATCCATTGAGATTCGATACAAGTAAATACTTATGGAATAGAAAAAGAAAAATATATAAAAAGTCAAGATTCAAGGTCATAGCCCCATCGCATTGGTTAAAGAATATAATAGAACAATCCCCGCTTTTGCAAACGAAAGAAACAATATATATTCCAACAGGGGTAAATATAAACACTTTCTTCCCATTGGATAAAATAATAATAAGGAAAGAATTTTCAATATCAAATTCTGCATTGGTAATTATGTTTGGATCTCATCAAGTAAACGATCCTAGAAAGGGAGGGAATTTAATACCTACCATCATAGATTTTGTACAAAAAAGAATTCAAAGAGAAATAATAATATTAACAATAGGTTTAGGATTCTTGAATCTTGAAGGTATGAATGTAAAACATATCCATCTTGGAAAAATTAATAATGATGTCTTGATGAATAAAATCTATAACCTTGCAGATGTATATGCGTTTCCTGTGCTTGCTGATAATTTGCCCAATACTTTGGTGGAAGCATCGGCTGCTGGTATTCCATCGATAGTATTTGATGTAGGAGGTTGTTCAGAAATCGTTGTAAATGGGAAGTCAGGATTAGTTGTAGAAAAGAATAATATAGAAAAGTTTGGATTGGCGATATTGCAGCTTTTGCTTGACAGTGAGATTAGAAATAAATTTTCCAATGAAGCTAGGGAAATCGCAAAAGAAAAGTACAACATGAATAAGCAAGCGAATTCTTATATAAAGCTAATTAATGAGACTATTTCATGAAAAGCGGTCTTGTATCAGTAATTGTTCCAAATTTAAATTATGGTGGAACCATACAAAAATGCTTAAATTCAATATTAAATCAAACATACAAAAATGTAGAAATATTGATTGCTGATGGCGGGTCAAGAGATTCATCAATTAATATTATTGAGAGTTATGTAAAACAATATAGCAATATAAAAATTGTATCAAGATCTGACGATGGACAATCAAATGCAATAAATAAGGGCATAGAATCATCCGAAGGTACTTATATAACATGGCTGAATTCAGATGATTATCTTGCTCCGAATGCGCTGAAGATAGCAGTATCTAAATTAGAAGAAAATAAAAACATTGGACTGGTATATGGATCAGTAATAAATATTGGCAACGATGGGAGATTCATGCAATTAAACATCGGAAAATTAGAATTAAAAGAAAATATATATTTTCATGACTATATACCTCAAACTGGGAGTGTATTTAGGGCCTCATTAGGTATGAGGCTTGATGAGAGCCTTAATTGGGCTATGGACTGGGATTTATGGATAAGACTATCTAAAGTAAGTAACTTTTTAGGTATAAATGAAATTCTTGGGTATTGCTTGATTGAGAATGAAATAATGCGCAAGTCCAATCAAGTGTGTGCAGAGAGAACTAAGGAATTATTGAGAATAAAGAAAAAATACAATAACGTGAGTAAATTAGATATATTTACCTCAGCATTGTGTGTGAAATCTGGTGAGATAACTGAATTAATTTTTGGGAAGAATAATAAACTTTACCCACTCATCATTAAAATAAATTCAAAGTTATACAGAATATACGCACGAAAAGAGTTGATGGTATGATCCCAATAATGCTTACCGCTTCAATAAATCCCAATGCGATATATACAGAGCATAGAGATATTAAAAAAAGAAAAAAAGAATACATAAATTCAATTAATTATTATAAAAAATTCTCTAAGGTTTACTTTTTAGAGAATTCAGGCTTTGATTTTTCATATGATAATGAATTTCCAAAAGATGAAAATATTATATATTTATCAATTTATAATCGAAGCGATAATGATTGGATTAGAGGTAAAGGGTATCAAGAATTTAGAATGATAGATGAATTCGTAAATAGATATTTAAAAGAGGATTCATTTATAAAAATTAGTGGAAGATATATCTTTAAAAATTTCAAAAAATTATATGAGGAGATGAAAACTCAAAATCGGATAGATAATAATATAATCATAATTGACTTGTACAAGAAAAAAAGATGCAACACACAAATTTTCTTTATATCAAAAAAAAAATACTTAATTAATTTATATGGTTGCTATAACGATATGGATGATTCAAAAAATAAATGGGCGGAGCACATTATCTTTAGAAGATTGATTTTGTCCGAGAGTTACAGAAGATTTAACATAATGCCATTAACAGAAGTTATATCTGGATCAACGGGTTTATTATATAAAAATAATATTATAAAAATTTTCCTTAGTAATTTAATGCGATTTATGTCAAAATCCAAAAAGGTTATCATATAAATGATTTTTTTAGTTATAAATTGGATTATTATATTTTTTATTTCTGGTGTTTTTGGGAATTTTTTAATTAATATCACTATAAATAAAAATATTTATTTGAATATAGATAAAGGCTTTATATTTATTTTAAGTCAAATACTTGGATTGTTATTTATTTCTAATATATTATTAGTTATTTCTATTATTTATCCAATTAATTATTTATTCTTTTTAATTTTAATTTTATCATCAATTTTCTTGTATCTTTTTTCTAAAGATTTAAAATTAAAATTCAATTATTGCTTTGACCTTATTAATCAAATCGGCAGGATTAATCTAACACTTTTGATAGGATTAATAGGTTTGTATCAATCGCAAACCATTTTTTGGGGAGATAGTGCAATATATCACATTAATTCTATAAAATGGATTAATGAATATGGTATGGTATTTGGGATTGCTAATCTGATTAAACAGCTAGGATTTGCTTCAAGTTGGTTTGCACTAAATGCATCAATACAGCTTGATGGAAAATATTCTGGATTATCTTATACAGTGCTCGGCGGATATGTTTTGCTTTTGATGGTAATCCATTTTTTATATTGTGTAAAAAAAATAAGTGTTGAAAAAAAACGCAACATCTTAAACTCATTTTATTTATTTGCGTATCCATTGATTATTATTTTAATAATCCGTTGGGGCGTGGGACTTTCTCCATCACCAGATATGTTAATTCATTTCATGGGTTTATTAGCTGCAGGATTAATTATTTCTGATTTGGAAATAAAAAATAAGATAAATTTAATATTTTTATCCGCTGTTCTATTAGTTAGTATTAAATTAAGCTCAATTTCTTTAATATTTTTTTCATTATATATAATAGCAAAAAATCTGAATTATTTATGCTATAGGAAAATATTGTTAATCTGCTTATTAATAGCTCCAATACTTGTATGTAATTTTATAAATAGTGGCTATCCACTATACCCATTTAAATTAATTTGGTTGAATGTGGAGTGGTTGGTTCCACAAAATGACATTACTAAAGTCAATAATGCAGTTTTTAATCACGCATTTTATAATAATACTAATTCAGACTTGATTAAGCCTGTAAATTTTCAAGACATTGTTCAGTGGGCCCTTAGTAGGAAGGAGTGGTTAACTAGTATTTTAATTTTTCTTAATTTAATTTGCATTTTGTTTCTTATATTCAAGACAAGCATAAAATATATAAATTTGATTATATTCGTACTAATATCATTTATTATATTTGTTTTAAATGCACCAACCCTAAGATTTGGATTAAATTGGTTAATTATAATACCAGCCATTACTGCTGTAATTGTTACAGAGCGATTTGATTTTTACAAGATTCGTTACTTATATAGCTATTTTATTTGTAGCATATTAATTGCTTTTGTTTTAATAGTAATCCACCCTGTAAACCCTATGCAAGTTATGTTACAAAAAAAATACCCCAATGAAAGTAAATTAAATTTTATCTTACCATCTAAAATAGTTCCATTTGAAAACGTTCATGATATTAATAATCTTGTCGTTGATATAAGAGATTTAAAATTTAGTACCTTTAAGATTGATCAGGTGATAATTCATAGTGGTAATGGCTATTGTTGGGACATATCTCCACCATGTAGTGAAAACTTAGATATTAGCCTTATTAATCCGGAAAAAGGAATTAATGGTGGATTTAAAATACAAAAAAAATAAAAAATTTGAATTAGCTCTCCTATCCAATTATTTTTTGATATTATCTTGCGTTTTTTTGCCATTACAATTTTTATCTCTTAAAGTTTCTTCTTCTAGCTATGATCTGTCGGTTTTTTTTGTAATTGGATTCATTGTATGTAAAATTTTTTATGCAAATATTTCACTATTAAAAGTATTAAAGTTTATCTTAGTATTAATAATTTATATTATTAATTCATTTTATCTTGACTTTTCTGATCCAGGTAGGTTTGTTTCAGCGTTTACTTGGATTTCTTTTTTGTTAATTATAATATTCTTTAGTTCTGATTTAAATTTTGATGCAAAAATTACTTATTATTTTATTTTCATTCCACTCTTTTTTATAGCTATTTATTCAATATTTGAGTATATGATTTTTGGAGTGCAAAGACCAAAATCTACATTTGATGAGCCATCGTATGCAGGATTATGTTTCTACTCTGTTTCGGTTGGCTTTATTGCCCGATATTATTTTTGTAATATAAAAAAATTTAATTATTTGTTATTTGCCTCTATATTTTTTTATGCTGGTGTATTAACAAAATCTATGCATATTATTACTTTTTTAATTTCTTTAATTTTTTTACTTTGTTCAACTAAAAAATTTTCTATAATTAGAATAATTTTTTTTATTATATTAATTTTTGTATTAATTTTTATAATTATATTATCTGATATACATTATTTAAATAGATTAAATATCTTTAATCCAAAAAATGTTTCATTATTAGTATGGCTAAGAGGGCTTGATCAAGCTATTTTTGTCATTAACAATTTTCCATTATTTGGTACAGGGTTAGGGTCAACAGGAGAATTTGAATTCAATTCTAGTTCTAATAAATTACTGTCTTATTATAAATTGCATACTCTAAATTTAACAGATGCATATTCAATGTTATTTAGATTATTTATAGAAGTAGGTTTAATTGGCGTAATATTTTTTCTCTATAACTTTATACTTAAGTATAAAAATTTCTTAAGTATTTCCAAAAATAATATGAAAAATCAAATCTTTTGTTTTTTTTTCGCATTGACACTCATAATTGGAATATTAATTAAAGAGCCATCTTACAGCAGATCTTATGTATTTCTTTCCGCTCTTATTTATTTTACAATTCTCAATAAAAATAATATTAAATGATAAAAGTAAATAGAGTAGCGATTATCATTGCTACTTTTAATGCTGAGAATACTATCCAGATATGTTTGGAGAGCTGTTTTAATCAGAATTATAAAGATCTCTCTATAGTTATAGTTGATGGCGCATCACAAGATAGAACAATGGAGATAATTAGCAAGTTCAAAAATCGTCTAGCCTTAGTTATATCAGAAGCGGATAGCGGAATTTATGAAGCATGGAATAAGGGTTTAAAAAACTTTCGAGCTGACTGGTATTGCTTTATCGGTTCAGATGATATCTGGTACTCAAATGATTCAGTTTCATTATTAATGAGTCGTTCTTCAACTATTGGATGTAATCTTATCTCTTCAAAAATTGTTCCTTTGAATACGAGTTATGATTGGAATCAACCTTCTATAGGATCTCCTTTATCTGCAGACGGGTTGCGCTTTGGACTAAAGACTCCTCATCCGGGTATGATGCATCACTTTTCATTATTTTGTAGCTATGGTTATTTCAATGAGAGTTATAAAATTGCAGGTGATTTTGAATTTTTGGTTAGATCTAGAAATGGGATTAAAAGTATTTTTTTAGAGTCCCCATCAATTTACATGGGACAGTCAGGTGTTAGCAATACAAAGCATTTTCTAGTTCGAAAAGAAACTGCAGCTATCATAAAAAAATATTTTAGTTATGGATTTATTTATTCAATGATTTATACCATTATTTTTTATTTAGCACTGTCAAAAAAATTTTTAATGTTGATAATACTAAAATGCAAAAAATAAAAAATTATATTTTAGGGATTGATGCTTCCAGTATCAGTTCGGGGGGCGGTGCTTTACATTTGATCCGCATACTGGAAAATAAAAATACAGAATTTTTTTCTAAGATTATTATTTGGGGTTTTCAAAGTTTTCTTGAAAAGATACCTGATGATAGTGTATTAATAAAGATTCCAATACCCAATATTTGCTCGAATATTCTTTTTCGTTTTTTATGGCAAATTTATACATTTTCATCAAAAAAGAAGCTTGGGATAGACATCTTATTTGTTCCGGGCGGCCTCTTTCTTGGAAGTTTCAAGCCATTTGTAACTATGTTTCAAAATATGCAAGTTTTCGATATTGCTGAGCTTAATGAGGAGTTTTTTGGTTTAAGTTGGATCAGATTAAGGTTATTAAATATTGGGCAGTCATTTACGTTTAAAAGATCCAATGGGTTGATATGTCTTTCTGATTATTCTATTCAATTTCTCAGATTGAACTATCCCAGCCTTATTAAGAACTGCAAAACCAGTGTTATTTGGCATGGAATAGACTCTGATCTCTTGAGTACTGTTAGGCACCAAAAAAATTACTCTAAATCGACGATAGTCGTAAAGTTTTTATATGTTTCCACTATTAAAGCTTATAAACATCAGTGGAATGTAATTAAAGCATTGTCAGAAATTTCTAGCGTAAATTTAGGTGTTGAGTTACATCTTATTGGGGGAGGGGACTCTAGCGCTCTGTCTAGAATGTATACTGAAATAGGAAAACAGACTGCTAAAAGCACAAATTTCCAGGTTAAGTACCACGGAGATCTACCCCACGATGATGTAAAAGCTATTTATGCTCACTGTGATTGCTTTGTATTTGCTTCAAGTTGCGAAACTTTTGGTATAGCTTTATTAGAAGCAATGGGATCGTCAATTCCCATTATAGCTAGTAATTCAGGACCGATTCCAGAAATTTTAAGAGATGCGGGTTTATATTTCAATCCACGTAAAACAATGGAAATAAAGGCCGCGGCTGAAGCATTTGTAGTTGAATTAAAAAATAATAAGTACAATAACCCGGTGGCTAAAAATTATTCTATGAAATATAGCTGGGATAAATGTTCTTTAGAAACTTTTTGCTTTATAAATTATGTTCTCGCGAATTCTTAAATGATTAGATTGTGTGTAACTGGCGGCTCGGGATTTATAGGTACTTCGGTAGTGGATTGGGCTATATCTGCAGGGCTTCTTGTCATAAATTTTGATATCAAGCCTCCAAAGATAGCAAGTCAGAATAAATACTGGAAGTACGTGGATATAAGAAATTATTCAGAACTTGAAAATGCATTTTCAGATTTTATGCCAACACACATTTTGCATTTGGCTGCTACAACTGGGATGGATGTTGAAGATATTGAGTATTTTAATGCCAATACTTATGGGGTAAAAAATTTAATTGATGCCTCTAAGGTGTGCCAGTCTCTAAAGAGGATCTTATTTACATCAAGCCTTTTGGTTTGCAGGAATGGTTATATACCCAAGTTCGAAACAGATTATTGTCCGCCGAATATTTATGGAAAAAGCAAGATGATTGGGGAGCAATTTGTACGGGAATCAAATATGATTGTGTCATGGAGTATTGTTCGGCCAACGTCAGTTTGGGGGCCTTGGTTTGAACATTCCTACTTAAAATTTTTTCAAATTATAAGTAGGAATTTATATTTTCATATACGTGGGGTTTCTATTGTTAAGCCGCAGACATTTGTTAAAAACACTGCCTATATGATGCAGAAGATATTATTCTCCAATTCTGATGCTGTCCATAAAGAGACCTTTTATTTGGCAGATTATCCAGAGATAACAACTAATGAATGGGCCGATCTAATAGCTAAAAATCTTTCCAAAAGAAAAAAAATACGCAGTATGCCTTACTCTTTAATAAAACTTTTTGCTTTATGTGGCGATCTTCTTAAGTTAATTGGAATTACCGACCCCCCTCTAACTTCATTTAGGCTCAAAAATATGATGACTGGAGCCGCCTATCCAATTTCCAACACAAGAGAAATAGTTGGTCCCTTGCCTTTCAGTACCTTTGAGGGTGTCTCCGAGACTATTAATTGGATGTCAAAAAGTAAGCTTATTTAAAACTCGTTCTAGGGAAAGATAATGACATACAGAAGCATATATAAGAATAAAGTGGTTTTAGTTACTGGCGGCGCTGGCGCTATAGGTAGTAATTTATGCCGGGCACTAGCCAGTGCCGAGGCTGCAAAAGTAATCATCCTAGATGATCTATCAGCCTCCTATTCATGGAATATACCCAATCTTCCCAATGTTTTATTTGTAAAGGGAAGCATTACCGAGGATATGGATTTAAAGCGAGTATTCCATGAAAAACCAGATTTTATTTTTCATCTAGCAGCATTTTTTGCAAACCAAAACTCCGTAGATTACCCTGAGAAAGATTTGCTAGTAAGTCAGCTTGGGACTATTAAAATGCTTGAATATGCCTCAATGCAAAAAAACATTGAGCGTTTTATATACGCTGGATCTGGTTGTGCGATTTATGGTGCAGCAGCCCCTCTTCCGCTCAAGGAGGAATTTATGTCAATGCATCTTACTACGCCATATCAGATCTCTAAGATGTCTGGGGAGTTGTACTGCAATTTTTATTGGCATCATTATGGATTGCCAATTGTAAAAACAAGATTTTTTAATTCTTATGGGCCGGGAGAGGTGCCTGGTCAATATAGAAATGTTATACCCAATTTTATCTATTGGGCAATGAAGGGTCAGCCGTTACCAATTACAGGCGATGGCAAAATGACTCGCGATTTTACGTATGTTGAGGATATAGTGGATGCACTTATGCGTGCAGGATGGGCGCCTAAAGCTATTGGCGCAGAAATAAATATTGCATCATCTCGAGAAATTGAAATTGTAGAGATGGCCGAAAAAATTAACCACCAAACGGGAAATGGTGCCGGCCTCGTATATTTAGATAGGAGAAAATGGGATACAAAATCTAGGTTGCTTGCCAGTATTGAAAAGGCAAGAGAGATATTAGAATATAATCCATCATCAAATTTTGATGATGGGTTGCGCAAAACTATCAAATGGTTTGAAAACAATTGGGAAAACATTTGCAGAGATGCTGAATTTCCTCCGGGAATGTCATCTGCGGTCAAATCATATGTATTGATGCAAAAAACAAATCATGATGAAGCAAGTTATTCAGAGCTATAAGACTGGTGAAGTTTGTCTTCGTGATGTACCGATTCCTCGGAATTTAGATAAGCGAATCTTAGTTAAAAATGCCTCCTCACTTATAAGTATCGGTACAGAAAAATTAACAATAGAGTTGGGCAAGAAATCTCTTTTTGGCAAAGCTGCTGCTAGGCCAGATTTGGTGAGGAGGGCTTGGAATAAAGCAAAAAAAGAGGGGTTAATAAAGACTTGGCAGGAGGCAATCGGTAGGCTTGATGAGCCAACACCCCTTGGGTATAGTTCTGCTGGCATGGTTATTGAGTCTGGATTAAATGTATCGGAATTTTGTCCTGGTGATAGGGTAGCCTGTGTAGGTCAGGGTTTTGCATCACATGCTGAATTTATCTCAGTGCCTGTAAATTTGGCGTGCAAAATTCCAACAAATGTTACTGAAATACAGGCTTCATTTGGGATGCTTGGCATTATTGCGTTGCATGGAATAAGAACGGCGAATATTACTTTTGGCTCCAAGGTGGCGGTAATAGGTCTTGGTTTATTGGGTTTATTAACAGCTCAAATCCTAAGGGCTTATGGGTGTCAAGTTTTTGCCTATGATATTGACAATAAAAAAATCGAACTTGCAAAGAAACTTAGATTTAATGAAGTTGCTGAAACCGAGTTCGATTTAACAAATATTATAGATGTTGCAACCGGTATGGAAGGCGTAGATTCGGTAATAGTTGCTGCAGCAACTTCGTCTAAAGAGCCAATTAATCTGGCAGTAAGAAATTGTAGGTATAAGGGTCGCATTGTTATTGTTGGTGTTGTCGATGTACATCCTAATAGAAACGAACTTTGGCATAAAGAAGTTGAGATTGTTGTATCCCGTGCAGCTGGTCCTGGATCGCTTGATCCTCTCTACGAAATTGAAGGGGTTGATCTACCCATAGGGGATGTTCGTTGGACGCTTAAGAGAAATTTAGTGGAATTTTTACGCTTGATAAGTGAGAAAATGATCGATGTAGATTCACTTATTACTCATGTTTTTGACATTAACAATGCAGATGATGTTTACAGCAGTTTAATGTCTAATAGTTTAGAGTCACCAATAGCGGTGATGTTTAACTATCCAAATTATCAAGGTAAGGCGAATCAACAAGAGATTGAAAAACATAATTTTTCATTTAAAAAAAATGACTTAGAAGAAAACAAAGTGTCTCTATGTGTATTGGGATCTGGTCTTTTTGCAAAAGCGCTTATGTTGCCCGTGTTAAGTAACAACGAAAAAATTAATCTCCATACCTTAGTTGCCGGTACGAGTACTCATGTTGAGCAAATTGCCAGAAAATATAAGTTTAAATTTTTTACCTCTGATCAAGATAAATTTTGGTCTGATCCTGGAATAGATGCTGTTGTGGGTCTGACACCTCATAAAACGCACTATGAGCTTGTGCTTAAGGCTATTGAGTCAAGAAAGCCATTATTTATTGAGAAGCCAATTTGTATCTCCCCTAATGAGTTAGATGTCATTGAGGATAAATTTAAAAAGGAGCTCAAGACCCCAATGATATTTGTGGGGCATAACAGAAGGTATTCGCCTCACACGAATAAAATTTGTCAATGGTTACTTAAAAAAAGTACGCCTATGATTATTAACATGCGCATAAATTCTGGATTCATACCAAGAGATCATTGGACACATTCAGAGTCTGAGGGTAGAAGTAGAATTGTGGGGGAAATGTCTCACTTTATTGATTTATTCCTGAAATTTACTGGTTCTAAGATTAAAAGAATTTATGCAGACAGAGTTTCTGGCGATGATGCAATAATAATTAATAATGATAATTTAACGGTTATCGCAAAATTTCAAGATGGATCTGTTGCAAATCTGACATATAGTGCATCAGGTGACAGGGCATATGCAAGAGAAATGCTTGAAATATTTATTGGCAATCAAGTAATAACATGTGAGGATTATAGAGTTTCAAAGCTTTATAGTGGGGGAAAAGTCACTCAATTTAAAACAAGGTCTCAGGAAATTGGTTATAAAGAAGAGGTAAATTTTTTTATTGATTTATTGCTTAGTGAATGTGATGGGATTGATGCTAATCCATATAATTATTTGCATGGGATGCGAGCAATTTTCGCAATTGAAAAATCCTTGTCTACTGGCATACCAGTGACTTTATGAAATTTCTAATATGAGAGTACTATTGGTAACAGATTCCTACTGGCCTGAGATCAGATCAGCATCCAAATTAATGGTTGATTTGGCTGAGGAATTAAAATCAAGGGGTCATGATGTGATTGTTATGACTACTTGGCCAAAATACAATTTAGATGCTAATTTAAATCTAAGCAGTTTTAAAACTGATGAAGTAACCAGTGGAATTAGGGTTATTAGAGTAAAGTCGTTGCCATTGCATAACTCCGGATATCTTGTTCGTGGGATTGCTCAATTATTGCTGCCAATTATATTTATTTATAAATTAATTACCCATGAGATCAGAGTGGAGGCCGCGATCGTCTATTCACCACCATTACCATTGGCATTTGTGGGAATTTGGTGCAAAAAAAATAGGGCAAAATTCATTTTAAATTTACAAGATTTGTTTCCTCAAAACGCAGTTGACTTGGCTATTATGAGGAATAAATGGTTGGTTAAATTTTTTTTTCTTATGGAGAAGTATTGCTATTCTTGTGCCGATTCAATAACAGTCCATTCAAATGGTAATGCTCATAATATTCGAAGACGTTATCCTAGATTAATAAACAAAATCGAGATTATCCATAATTGGATAGAGATTGCACATGAGTCGTCTCAATATGGTTATATTGACTATAGACTAAAATTTGGTATTACAAGAAAATACATTGCAGTTTTTGCTGGTGTTATTGGGCCCTCGCAAGGGCTTGAAATTATTCTAGGTGTTGCTGAAGCTCTTAGATACAGGAATGATTTACTTTTTCTAATTGTGGGTGAGGGTACCGACAAGCAAAAATTAATTGATTTAAAAAAAACGATGAATTTAGATAATGTTCAATTTGAGAATTTCGTCTCATCTGAAAATTATCCTAATTTACTAAAAATATGTAGCATTGGTTTAGTTTGTTTGAGCTCAAAAAATAAAACACCCGTAGTCCCAGGAAAGATATTAGGTTATATGGCGGCCAGTTTACCCATCGCATCATTTTTGCATAATGAAAGTGATGGCCATCAAATCATTGCAGATGCGAAATGTGGCGTAACCGCATCTTCATCTGATGTTGATGATTGCATTTCTAAGTTTGAACTCTTAATGTTAAAGGCTAACGAATTTCAGCTGATTGGTAAAAATGGCTTTGAATATGCTTCTAAGCATTTTGATAAGAGGGTATGCATAGACAAAATAGAGGTATTACTTGAATAAATTTAAAAATCTTGATATGTTACGGTAATTTCCCAATCATGAATATTTTAGTGATTTTTGGAACAAGACCAGAAGCGATTAAGCTTGCGCCTTTGATTTATGCATTAAAAAAAAATACTCATATTACTGTTAAAGTTTGTGTCTCAGGTCAACATAGGGAAATGTTAGATCAAGTATTGGAGGTGTTTGATATAGTTCCAGATATAGATTTGGATGTAATGAAATCTAATCAAAATTTATATGAAATCACATCTTCTATTCTATTAAAAGTAGGGGATATTTTTTCTAAAGAGAAATATGATTATGTAATTGTTCATGGCGATACCACTACTGCTATGATAAGTGCACTTGCCGCTTTTTATTCTAAAGTTCCCGTCTTACATATTGAGGCGGGTTTAAGGTCCAACAATATCCTGTCTCCTTTCCCAGAAGAGTTAAATAGAAGTCTAATTAGCAGAATAGCGTATTGGAATTTTTCGCCAACAGAGTCTAATAAATTAAATTTAATAAATGAAGGCATTGATGAAAATAAGATTACAGTTACTGGAAACACTGTAATTGATGCTCTTCATTTAGCCATAAAAAGCATTGGTGAAAATAGGCAAAAAGAAGAAAAAATTCATTGCCACATTTCTAAATTGCTAAATTTAGACTGGATTAGTAAAAAATTTATTCTTATAACAGCTCACAGAAGAGAAAATTTCGGGGAGGGGATTACAGAGATATGTTCCGCTTTGGTAGACTTAGCAAAAGAGTTTAATAATATTCATTTTATCTTTCCGGTACATCTGAATCCAAATATTTTGGAGCCAGTTCATCGAATACTTTCTGGTTATCAAAATATTCATCTTGTTTCTCCATTGGGTTACGATTTATTTGTATGTCTTTTAAGTAAGTGCTATTTAGTATTAACAGATAGTGGGGGTCTTCAAGAGGAGGCGCCAAGCGTTGGTAAGCCAGTTTTAGTTATGAGGGATAATACAGAAAGACCTGAAGCCTTAGAGTCCGGGGCTGTAATTTTAGTAGGAACTAACAAGGATGTAATTGTGAAATCTGTTCGCCGCTTGCTTTTAGATGAGGTGGAATACAAAAAAGTTAGTTATTTAGACAGCCCTTTTGGTAACGGAAGGGCATCTGAGATTATTTCCGAAGTAATCGTAGGCTTTTCAAAATCAATCAAATAAATCGATGAGTTTATTTAATTTTGTTATATAGTTTTTCTTCTTTCGATACAGATCGCGCCGAATAATCCAATAAGAAATCCGAAGAATGCTCCAATTAGATAGGTAATGAAAGGGTTTTTCCTTTTAATCATGGTTGATTCAACATCCGTAATTCTATAGTTTCTTGAAAGAAAAAACCGCTTTTTATTGAGTAACAACTCTTTTTCTCTGGCTTTATTGATGATTTCTATACTGTTTAGATACTGTGTATTGATAATTACAAACTGTTCGGGCGTAAGTGGTTTATCAATTAAATTTTTTAGGTATGCACTATTTTTTTCTGCTGCACCAAGTAATTTAGAATTTTCTAGAAGTAGATGATCTATGAATTTGGACTCGGCATAAATATTTTCATCCATGATTTTTAAAATATTTTTTGAGAGTTTAGTCAATAGCTCATTTATATTTTCTATATCATTTGACATTGCTGGTATTGAAATTTGTAGATAGCCTTCGGAATCTGAAAGTATCGAATTTGAAATAGCACTTATTGCTTTGTCATGCATATTTTGATCGATGTTTGCACGTTCAATCATTGATTTTATTTCATGTTTAGATGTCATAAATGTTTTAAGGAGAGCGAAATCTGACTTGTCATGAGTAAATAAAATTTTTAATGATTGAATATAACTCTTAGTATAGGATGGAGAATATTGAACATATCCAACTCCGATAATAAATCCAATCGTTGTAGTTAAGATAATTAATTTAATTTGCAAGAAAATTATTTCAATAATTTCTTGAAATGTGATTTCTCTATCATCTATTGTAAACATTTTTCTTTAAATTTATTTTCCGATTGTGGTCTGATTTAATTTATAAATAGATTATTGCAATGCACTTGTCGGGCTGATATCGATATTACCATATAGTTTTTGGCCAACCATCAATAATATAAATTCCTATTATTAGGATAATTTTTTTATAAGAATGCTAGAGTATTATCACTATACGACTGTGAATCGTCAGGGCTCGAGAACTTGTTGATTAGGATAAATGCGATCGATATTCCGTGAGTTTTTAAAATCGTTTCCTAAAGGGGCTTTTAAGTTTTGGTGCTAATGGACCTGAAATAGTATTATGGTATGTGCCCATCATACGCCATGCGTAAAATTATTCGACTAATTTACAATTACAATGCTACATAGGCTGCTGAAGAACCCTTTTAATTAGATTAGTCAAGTGAAAGTAAAATAAAAGATTTTGCAAAATGAAATGGTGTGTTTTGCATGAATATTCATATAAACTTTAGTTAAACCAAAAATGGTGTGAATATAGAGAATTTATAATTTATTTTGCATCGTAATGATCCTCCAAAAATCAGATTAAGTGATTGGTAAAAACTATTTGAAAATGGTAGGACGGGCGAGATTCGAACTCGCGACCAACGGATTAAAAGTCCGCTGCTCTACCGACTGAGCTACCGTCCCATTTTCATGGCAATACACGACGAGTGACAAACGCTGTGATTGGAGGATTTGCTGTATGAAAGGATTACTGTGTAATTTCTCATTTCAGCAACCTGTAATTATAGCAAGTTGTTGGAACTTCTCTGGGGATCTTGGAATTGGGTTTTCCAGTTAGGCGACAGCCACCGTTTTGGCAAGTTTTTAGCCCCCAATCGAAGTGGCCTAACTCCGTCTGGCCATCGGCGGATTCTTAGAGAAATAGTCTTTGATGCCCGCTAGGATGGCTTCGGCAATTCGTTCCTGATAGCCCTCGTCATTGAGGCGCTTTTCTTCATGAGGGTTACTGATAAAAGCCGTTTCGATAAGGATGGAGGGTATATCGGGAGCCTTGAGAACAGCAAAGCCGGCTTGCTCGACTTTATTCTTATGAAGGGGGGCAAAGTCACCAATATTGCGCAGTACGGAGTTGCCTACT
>Ga0214921_10001032_pt1 | contig 48704 bp, 36 predicted proteins | sample LL1505_MetaG_FD_177992 | JGI IMG/M metagenome (GOLD analysis project Ga0214921, IMG submission 177992) | Freshwater microbial communities from Lake Lanier, Atlanta, Georgia, United States - LL-1505 | ecosystem: Environmental > Aquatic > Freshwater > Lake | place: USA: Georgia | collected... | reverse complement strand
GTTGCAGACACGTCACAAGTCTAATGATAAAACGAAACGTTTCTTTTAGTTGAGATATATATTGTCGTGTTTGGTACGGTTTCAGTTAACCGTTAACGACCACCTCCTCATAAAGCGTCCCGAGCCTGTCTTCCTCGCCCAGCTCAGCGGCCTTGAGATAATCAGCACGCGAACTGATCTCGCGAGCGCGGGTGGCGTCGAGTTGGAGCAGCGCATCGCGCATCTTGTCGCGGAAGGCGTCAGCGTCCTTGCTCAGTTCAGTGGCGAGCGCGTTCGGCGGACGCGGAGGCGGGGGGAGTGGAAGAGGCATTTTAGGGCGGGTGGGGTCGTAGAGCTCGTCCATTGGTCGGTGGTGGTGGGGGTGTGGATTTATATAGTGAGTGTCCTTTGGTGCAAATCGTCTTTGAACATAGCATTTTTAACCAGAAAAAATCACACATCGTTCTTCAAAACCGGCTTAAACTCAATAGGAAACGTGCTGACGCGCCCTTGCTCCGCGACATACAGCGTAACCTTGTTCCCCCCGCCCACTGCCTTCAGTCCCCATGCCATGGTCAGGTCAGGGAGACCGTCGACAGGGCCAAGGGGATTTAGTTCTGGATCAAACACAATCAGCTGCTTGCCATGGTGCTGAGTGACGTAGATCCGGTTGTACAAGTCCACTGCCAGACCCACAGTGGTCCCGTACTTGGAGCTGTGGTGGTGGAGCCTGCAGCCGGTTTTCGGATCTAGGATCACAAGCTCTCCTCCATAACTCAACACCACCAAACGCCCGCTGCTCTGGAAGGCGACATCCACGGGACGGAAGCCCAGTTTGAACTCATACTTCAACGAATAATCGTCTGGCGAAAACACCTTCACCGCCTCGTTCCCTGCGTCTGCTACTATAATATGGCCGTCTGCATCCACTGCAATCCCATATGGATTCTTCAGCCCGCAAATCACCACGCTTGTCTGGTCGTCCACAATCTGGATCACAACGCCGTCATTGTAATCGACCACGAGCAAATCGCCCTCCTTGCTGAACACCATGCCGTTCGGGGCGGTCAGACCAGTCGCAATGCGCTTGTACGGCTGTGTCTGCTGCTGCACGAAGCACCACACCTCCTTGGTCGAGTCTTCTACAACATACATGCAGTCTGTCTTGGGCTGAAACGCCAGGTGGCGTGGGTTCGTCAGGCCTTGGCCGTATGTGACGATTGGAATGGACATTTTGGGTAGAGGGTGCGACATTTTTGGTAGAGAGTGGGAGGAATTATATATGATGCATGGGGGGTTATTTCATTGGGGTGCACTTCTTAGTGCTTTGTTGCAAAAATTCTTGTTATCTCTATCCCCATGCACCCAACAACCGACACATTCTATTCAATGCCACAACAACATGATAAAGGGCTCCCATCCTCAGTCATGATTCCTAATCTTCCCATCCCTAGTCGACCGACTGCTCTGGCGTTTCATCGTGGCGCGGATGACGACTTCCATGGCAGCCACTTCGAAGTCTGAGGTGTCTTGGACTTGCTGCTTCAGGCTGGCAATCTTGTCAAGATACTTGGCCTCCATGACCTCCAATGTCTTGGCTGAGTAAAAAATGCTGTTCTCAATGGAATCAATGATTTTCTCATTCACCTCTTCAGTGTTGTGAATTTCAGTTCCAATCAAATGCAGGAACGTGAAATAGCGCCAGCATGTCTGCACTGAATACCCAGGATACTTCTTGATGAAATTTTTCTTGAAATCATTGAATTTATCGCTGAAGATAATTGGCTCCAGTTTCCAAGGCTGCATCTGAACACAATATGTCAGAAGACACAGAAACAATAGGTAAATATAGAGCAGACTTACCTCAGGAATCTGAAAAGCGTCGCCCTTGATTGCTGGATACACAGTGTCATCTTTTACGTAGTCCACAGACAACTGATCACTGAAATATTTGACATGTGTCTCCATGGTATCCCTGATCTCCTCAAATTTCTGAGCACTGAATACAGGACAACCATACATGGTCAAATTAAACTTCTGCTTAGCTGGCGAGTTGTCTAGATTCCAGTTATCCTCCATGTTGTTGAGCAAGATAGCCAGTCCATACATGAACAGTCTGACCTTGGCAACCTCTGAGTAGTCTTCAACCAGAAGAAGATCACTGCGCCTGATCAGAGGCTTTGCCAGTTTGCAACGATTTTCCAGAACGGTTTTGTATGCCTGGTAATGCTCATCATACCCACTCTGCTCCATCCATGCTGTGTATGGCCCCATGTGATCCAGATTTCCAAAGGGTGATGGCACACTGATCCCCAGCTGTGACGCAATCTTATCCACCTGATTTCCAATCTGCCTGGTTGATGTAATCACAGCTGAGTTTTCTACAGTCTCCAGTCTCTCCTCTTCCATCTTTGTTATCTTAGCCAGAGCCTTATTCACCCTCCTGGTCTGGGCAGCCAGCTTGGCAGCAATTGATCTCTTCTGTGCAACCTCTTTGTCCAACATCTCTTTGGTGGAATCCAAGTCACGACGAAGATACACTGCTTCCACTTGAGAATCTGCTACATCCTGCAAAAGTGAGTGGCCTTTATCTATTTTGGCCTCCTGCGCTGCAACTGAAGCAGCCATTATTTCCTGACCAGCTGCCATATCCTGCATGCTCTCCTGGATTTCTGTCTGCTTTTCCATCACCTTGACTGTGTTTTCTTTGGTCTCTATGACAGCAGAAGTGTTTGTCTTGATCTCTTCCAGGACATTGTCAATTTTGGTAACAACCAATTCATTCTGACGTGAATGCTGTTCAAGCTGTTCCTTGAGCTCCTTTCTCATTTCATCCCTGAGCTGTTGTTCACGCTGCTGATGCTCCTCTCTTTCCCTCCTGAGTTCGTCCCTGAGTAGGTCTTCGCGTCGTTGGTTCTCCTCTTTTTCCTTCTGAAACTCGTCTCTGATCTGCTCAGCCAATAAAGGCATCAGTTTGGAAACCAATCCAGAACCAGACAAGCTTTCAGAATCCATGCTGTTTTCATCTGAAAGTCCAGAATGGCTCATATCATCTCCATCAAGCAACGTCTGCTTGCATTGTCCAGATGAAGACATAACACTTCCACGCTCCCATTTCACGGAGCTTGCTGATTTTGAATACTTCATCATAGTCTTGTAGATGGAGTGTTTTGTTGGATCTTCACCTTTCTCAAAACTGATAATGCTCTCAAATCCAGCAATTGTGGTCAGCTTGACCTTCATTGCATCAGGAGCATCACTGTCATATCTGTTGAGATGAGACTGGATTTCTGAGGCCCTTTTTGCTTTAGTCTTGATGTAAGCATATTTGAGTCCCCTCTTGTCCTGAGTGATAGTAGCACTTTGCAAGTCAATCCTCTCCTTCCATAATTCTGGACTGAAGACCCCATAGAAGGTGAACACAAATCTAGTCCTGTGAATATCACGTTTCTGCAAATAACAAAGAAAGTTCAAAAAGTATGACACAGATGGATGAATGGATGGATGAATGGATGAATGGATGAATGGATGAATGGATGAATGGATGGATGAATGGATGGATGGATAGGCATATATTTGAGAAAAATACTTACCTTCTTAGCAGGCTGTTCATCTGATATGCTACCACCAGCATCACCACTGGAGTCATCATCACTCAAGCGCTTACCACCACGCAGCATGGAGAAGGGCAAAAAAGACACGTGGCTGGAGGGAAAATTTAAAATGATTGAAGGGAAAATAACTTAATTTTTTTTCTAACCAAATAGTCACGTATCCCCCGCCCTTCGTTTTGGATAATAATCCTGTGATTTCCATGGCACATATTTTAAAACCCAACACTCCCCAGCCAAATCCACACCAGCTCTTGATATATAAGCCCATTTCAACCCAAAAACATATGGAGGAAAAACGACTGTGCATCACGTGCAAAGAATTTCTACCCATTGACAAATTCAAACCAGGTATCAAGCGTTCCATTTGCAGAATGCACTACAACATCAGTCACAGGAAGGCACAGCAAGAAAAGAAGAGCCAAATCCCAGGAAGACTGCAGTCTTCTACAGCATGGCAAATGGCACTGACAGACGCCCAGAAGGTTTTCAACACACGGATGACACTGAAGCCATCTGAAGTCAGAGCAGTCCTCGCCTCGTGTCCCATCAGCTCACAGTGCAAAGCGCGCTTTGTTCCCTTGGATCCCAACAAGCCGCTGTCGCTGAAAAACTTTTGTCTCATATCATCGGATACCAGAAAAGAAATGTGCAATGCGTGGCGCATGCTGAAGTCTACTGAGATTTATGCTCAGTTTCTGAGTGCAGGTTTGGGTAGAGAAATCTATGCCACCCCAGCCAGCTGGAAGGCCAATGCCAAAGCATGAAATGTTTTTTAACTTCACCAATGGAATCATTAAAATGTTTTTTTATCTCCAAAAAAACACACTCACCCTTCTTTCACCAAACCAAAACCACCACACCCACCACCACCACCCACGCAGGACAGTAGAGTATAAAAGATTGCCTGCCAAGGGAAGCGATGGTGCTGATGATACTTGCCAAACAAATCAGCATGTTTCGCCACCAAAAAGGGCATCTGCTGGTCCTGGTGGGCTTGATGATCACACAACACGTGCATGGTCAGACCTGTTCTGCAGGAGCATACAGATCAAATTCCACCTGCATCACCTGCCCCGCCAACACCTACAGCACCATTGGCTCCGCGACCTGCAACCCATGCCCTGCGAACTCGTGGTCCGCCGCGGGGGCGGGGGGGTGCACAGCTAATGCTGGGTTTTATGATTTGGGCAACAGTCTGATGGCGTATTATCCATTCAATGCTGACAATGTGTTGGCTGACTCCACAGGAAAGTTGGGCAGCTTGACTGGCACTGCTGGGTCCACCATGCCCACTTCCACAGTTTCAGTAGTGCCATACACTGGAGGACAGGCAGTCAGTTTTGTGTCAGCTAGTTCTCAGGTCCTGAACATTCCAAGTATCACCATACCAGATCCATTCACAGTTTGCTTGTACATCTACAATACTGGCTCAGGTTCAGGCCCAACAATCTATCATTTTGGTAACTCAGCCTCTTCTGCCACTGTGACAGACTATATTCTGTTCTACAACAATAATGGAGACGCCTTCTACAGGTTCAGGGAATTCAGTGGAAACAATCATCGTGGAGATATCTACACAGATAACTCTTACTCTACAACCAACACATGGATACACTATTGCATGTCATGGAATGGGCTTACTGGCAGCATATGGAAGAATGGGAGTCCATACTCTACAAATGTATCTCCAAATGGAGGAACCTCAGGTTTAAGGAGCATTCTTCAGTACACAGCCAATTACCTGGGAAAGAATCCATGGGGAGCCTACTGGAGCGGCAGCATGGATGAGTTCATGATTTTCAACAGAGTGCTTACCAACTCAGAAGTCCAGACCATATACAACCTCAAAAGTCAGACTGGTTCGCCTCTGATACTTGTCAACTGCTCCTCCTCCTGCTCAGGCGGAACCTATGGCCACTGCACCCCGACAGGCTCGCCCGTCTGCTGTGGTGCAGGCCAGTATTTCATCGAAGGCACCTCAACTGCCTGCCAAAATTGTCCAGCAGGAACCTACGGCTCCGGTGACAAAACCACCTGCACTCCGTGCCCCGCCAACACCACGAGCGTCGCAGGGTCGTCGTCCCTGGCGGGTTGTACGCAGTGCGGTGCAAATACTTGGGCAGGAGTGGGGGCGCCGAAGTGCTGGAATTTTACTTATCCGGTGTTTGCTTTGATGACTGAGTGGACTGGGAATGCCATCAGGAAAATGGATCTGGCTACTGCTGCAGTGAGCACTGTTGCCACCTCACTGTCCAATCCTGCAGGAGTGGCAATCTCACCGTACGGAGACTATGCACTCTACACCTCGGCAGGCACACATAAGGTGTTCAAGCTTGACCTGACCTCTCAGACCTCCACATTACTTGCAGGCTCAGGCACCACCACATCCCTGGTTGATGGAATTGGTGCTGCTGCTGCGTTCAACACCCCTTTGGAGATCAAGATCTCGCCTGATGGCACCTATGCCCTTGTCACTGACCAACTAAATAACGCCATCCGCAAGATCATTATCGCCACAGGGGCAGTGACCACCCTCACAGGCAGTGGCAGTACTGCTGGGTATGCGGAGGGCACTGGTTCTGCCATTCTGCTCAACCAACCAAGTGGAATCGACATCTCTTCTGACGGCACGTTCGCAATTTTCACCGAGTTCACTGGCAATCGTGTCCGAAAGCTCACCCTGACCTCTGGGGCCAGCAGCTCCTCCCTGATAGCTGGCCTGACCACTGCTGTTTCTCCTACAGGAGGAGCATTAGATAACACCGGTTCATCTGCATCGTTCTCAAACCCCCAGGGCGTCATCATCTCATCTGACATGACATTTGCCCTCGTGGCCGACAGAGGCAACAACAAGATCAGGAAGATCGACCTGCGCACCAACGCTGTCATTACCTTAGTCTCAGCTGCAGGCAGTTCTCCCCTCGACATAGCGTTAGGAGGCCTGAACGACATGGCCCTGGTCTCAGTGCTTGGGGACAAAAAAATCTACCAGATGCTCTACCCCTCCAGCTCCTATTCTGTCATTGCTGGCAGCGGCTCAGCCACAGATTCAGATCTCATAGGCACAGCAGCAGGCATCAACGCCCCCCACGGCATTGCCATTTGGTCCTGCGCCATCCCCGGCATGGGCGTGGATACTACTTCAGCAGTATGCCAGCGCTGCTCTGCCGGCAAGTACTCCAACGGCCTAGGACTATGCGTGGCATGTCCTGCAGGCTATTCCTCCGCAGTCGGCAGTATCAGTGTCGCAGCGTGTGTGCAGTGTCCGGCAAATACCTACAGCGTGGCGGGGGTGGGGTGTGTGGGGTGTCCTGTGAATTCAACGTCGGCTGCTGGAGCTGCAAAATGTACTGTTAACATGGGGAGTTATGATCTGGGGTCGAGTCTGATGGTATATTATCCATTCAACCCCAACAACTTTTTGGCAGACGTTTCAGGGGTTACTGGACCTGCTACACTCTATGGCTCTGTAACACCAGTGACAGGAGCATCCCTCACAGGAGCACTAAGTGGGTGGAGCTGGGGTAGTCAAAATGTAGCTTCTTTTACACTGCCAGGTGGCGTTGCTACAGATGGCACTGCATGGCAGGCATATCTAGCCATACCAAGATTCACTGTTTCTCCCACTGTTACTGTATGCACCTGGTACTATCCCACAAGATCAGGTAGTGGGGAAGCACCTTTTCAGTTTGGAAATGGTCCTTCTAGTAGTATTACAGGTGAAATCACTATATGGCATGATGCATCATCTACAGCCTCCTATTGGGTTGAAGACCAATCTCTTGGTGGTATTTCTGGTGGATGGGCCTTGAACGCTTGGAAGCATGGATGCCTGGCTCTTTCTGGAACTTCGTTTGTTGCCTACCTAAACCAGGCCAATGTGGGAACGAAGACCATGAGCCCAGCATACCCAGGAGCAACCTTTCCATATGGAAGCGCTTATCTTGGCAAGTCTGTCTATGCCAATGATGCTTTCCAAGGCTACATTGACGAATTCAGAATCTTCAGCAGGACCCTCTCTGCAACTGAAGTTTCACTCCTCTACAACTTCCGTGGTGACACATACACATCAGTGTTCCCTGTGGCATGTAACCCCTCCTGCAGCGCCGGCACCTACGGCCACTGCACTCCTACTGGCACGCCCTTGTGTTGTGGCTCTGGCACCTACTTTGTGGATGGTATCAGCACCGCCTGCCAACCCTGCCCCTCCGGCACCTACGGCTGGGGCAACACCACGGCGTGCGCAGCGTGTCCGGTGAATAAGTACAGCTCCACTGGCTCCTCCACCTGCAACCCCTGTCCTGCAAATTCCTGGTCAGCAGCAGGCGCGGGGGGGTGCACTGCTACTGCTGGGAATGTGGGGCCAGTGCTTTACCTGTTCGACGGAAACAGTGCTGGGCTGAGCAATATGGGGTCGGATCCAGCGATGGCAGTGAGTGTGGTGGGCGCTGCACCTACTTTTACCACTGTGGCTGGGAAGCCCTCAACATACTTTGCATCCACTACCACAGGAGGGTATTTGAAGGTTCCAAACACATACAGCAGCTATACTGTGATGTTCTGGATAAATTTAGTCAATTGGGCAACTACACCACCATGGGGTGAAATCTTCTGCACCAAAGCCTCTTTAGATGCAGCTGCTACAGATGGAATCAATTTTGAGGTCTTGAACACTGGGAAATTAGGTGCATATGCCTGTTATGATGCCACCTGTACTGGTGGAAATTCAGGGGCAACTCCGTTGACTACTGGACAATGGTATCATGTTGCTGTTACTGTTCCTGTTGGATCCCCATACATTGTAAACATATACCTGAATGGAGTGGCTGGAGGTGTAAGCACCCCAACACCAACATCTGGAAGTATGGCATATCAAGGCCTGTTCATAGGAATGAACCCTGGGGACGGAGGTGACAGAGTCATCAAGGCATCCATGCAGGATTTCAGAGTCTACAACACCATCCTCTCAGCTGCTAAAATTCAATCCATCTACAACAGCGGCAACGTGCTTTCCCCATTCATCACCTGCCCCACCACCATCTCCTGCCCTGGGGGCACAGTCCGCTGCACCCCCGCTGGCGTTGCTGTGTGCTGCACTGCTGGCCAGTACTTCATCGAAGGCGTCAGCACCTCCTGCCAACCCTGCCCCTCCGGCACGTACGGCTACGGCAACACCACGTCCTGCCTCGCCTGCCCCGCCAACACCTACAGTTCTGCCAGCGCCAGCACCTGCACGGCCTGTCCGGCGAATACGGGCGCGGGGGTGGGGGCTTCTGCTTGTGTTCCTAATACTGGATACTATCTTTCTGGCGGAACTCTCTACACCTGCACCCTCACTGGCTGCACCTCTGGCGTCACGTACGCCCAGTGCACCACCTCAGGCTCCACTGTGTGCTGCTGGGCTGGAACGTACTGGGTACCAAGCGCTACGTCTGCTGGGTGCACTGCCTGCGCTGCAGGGACTTATGGCCTTGGCGACAAGACAGCATGCACCTCATGCCCCGCAGGGACTTATGCTGCCTCAGCTGGCGCCAGCGTGTGCACTGCATGTGATGCTGGGACTACGTCTACTGACGGCTCAAGCAGTTGTCCACTGACCAGCACTGGCGGCACCGCTGCACCCCTGGGCCAGTACTGGAACGGCAACGCGTATGTGACGTGTCCTGCTGGCTCGTACTGTGCTGGAGGGTCAGCTGCTCCACAGACGTGTACTGTGTGTGGTGCTGGGAAGTATACTGCCAGCTGGTGCAATGCTACCATGGACACCCAATGCCCATCGTGTACTGCTGGCGTGAATTTCGCAAACACATCCAATGCCACTGCCTGCAAGGCTTGTTCCTCGTGTTCAGCAGGAAACTACGTCAGCGCGGCCTGCACAGCTTCATCTGACATCCAGTGCTCAGGTATGTTCTTTTTGACATGTTTTGACCATTTTATGTGGTGGTTTCATTTGACTAGATTAGTGAGTACTCGTTTGATTTGATTGATTAGGATTCAGTTGACTAGATCAGTGAGTACTTATTTCATTTGATTAATCAAGATTCATTTGAATAGATTAGTGAGTACTCATTTTCATTTGATTAATTAGGATTCAGTTGACTAGATCAGTGAGTACTTGTTTAATCTGATTAATCCTGATTCATTTGACTAGATTAGTGAGTACTTGTCTAATCTGATTAATCCTGATTCATTTGACTAGATTAGTGAGTACTCATTTGTTTTGAAATACTACTTCTAACACTCCCTCACAGCCTGCACTGCTGGCACTTCATACTCCACGTCCACCAACGCTGCCGCATGTACCCCGTGCAGTCTGTGCTCCACTGGCCAGTATGTGTCGTCTGTATGCACAGCTACGTCGAACATCTCGTGCACACAGTGCCCAGCTGGCGGCTATTGTCCTTCCCCTACAACTTCCACTGTGACCAGTTGCGGTGCTGGAACATATTCAACTGCTCTTGGAATGTCTACCTCGGCAACCTGTGTTGGCTGTGTGGCTGGATCATATTCCACCGGCATTGGCATGCAGAGTTCAGCCACGTGCTCTGGTTGTGGTGCTGGTTTGTATTCAACTGGAATTGGGATGCAGACGTCAGCCACTTGCACCAACTGCATAGCCGGCACGTACTCAACTGGCACTGGCATTGCTGCCCTGGCATCGTGCTCAGGCTGTGGCGCTGGTACATATTCCACTGGCCTGGGCATGCAAACCTCTGCCACGTGTTCTGGCTGCGATGCAGGACGGTATTCAACTGGCACTGGCATCCAATCGTCTGCTACCTGCTCAGCATGCACTCCTGGCTCATATGCTTCCAGCTCGGGCACGGTAACATGCTCTACCTGTGGCGCAGGGGTGTATGCATCAGGCGCCAGTGCCACTGTCTGTCTCAGCTGTGCCACTACGTGCTTTTCTGGACAGTACATTTCAACTGTGTGTTCCACTACAACCAACATCAGCTGCACCACCTGTCCGACTGGCAGTTTCTGTCCTAATCCCGCCACCACCACGGTCACCGCATGCGGCAGTGGGCTGTACTGTCCTGCTGGATCCACCAACTATTCGCAGTGTGCTGCTGGTTATTATTGTCCTACCTCCAGTTCCCAGCTGCCGTGTGCCCTGGGCTCGTTCTGCCAGGCTGGTCTGGTGTTTCCTCAGCCGTGTCCTGCTGGATACTACTGCTCCAGCCCTACATCTGCCGTCCAGTGCGACAGCACGTACTACTGTCCGCAGAATTCCACAAGCATGAACAAGTGCCCCCAGGACTACTTCTGCAGCACCACCAGCACCAAGACCCCCTGCACGCTCTCGACCTACTGTCCTCTGGGCTCTACGACCAACACCACATGCCTCACTGGCAGCTTCTGCCAAGACACGCACACCCAGACGCCTTGTGTCACACCCAACTACTGTCCTGCTGGCTCCATCAGCCAGGCCCTGTGCCCGCTTGGCTCATACTGCCCGAATACAGTCACCAAGACAGCATGCATTTCTGGAAGCTATTGTGCAGCTGGGCTCACAGCGTCACTGCCATGTCCCGCTGGGTTCTATTGTTTCGACCCCTCCACGAAGGTAGCATGTCCGGCCAACAATTTCTGTGTAGCAGGGGTCACAGCTCCCTACCCATGCACGGTGTGCTCAGCGGGCTCCTACACCAGCACGGCCTGCACTTCGTCTTCGGACGCATTCTGCACCCCGTGTATCGCGGGCACCAACTACGCGTCCGCGTCCAACGCCGCTGTCTGCACTACGTGCGGGACCTGTGCCCTGGGCCAGTACGCCACTTCGCTGTGCACTGCCACTGCCAATATCACCTGCGCCATCTGTCCGCTTGGCAGCTTCTGCCCTAATCCAGCATCCACTACGCCACAGGCATGCAATCCTGGCCAATATTGTCCTGCTGGCTCAATCACCCCAGGCGCATGCCCAGCTGGGTTCTACTGCCCAACCGCTTCATCGCAGGTGGCGTGTCCAGGAGGGAGTTTCTGTCTTGTGAATTCTTCGTTTGCAACCACATGCACGGTATGCGCCGCAGGCAAGTATCGCAGCGCAGTGTGCACCTCGACCGCCGACACGGTGTGTCCGTCGTGCACGGCAGGGACCAACTTCTCGCTGACCACCAATGCAGCGTCGTGCTCGGGGTGCAACACATGTCCAGGACAGTTTGTTTCTACAGCGTGTACAGTGTCGTCGGATGCTCAGTGCTCAGCATGTCCTGCAGGAAACTATTGCCCGAATTCATCAGCCGTCGTGCCATGTATTCAGGGTGACTACTGCGGGTCGGGCTCCACTGCATCGGCCTCGTGTCCTGCGGGCTTCGTGTGTGCCACTTCCGCCACAAAGGTCGCGTGTAACCCGACGTACTACTGCCCTCCCAGGACCACTATCGCATCGCTGTGCCAGGCCGGGTGGTACTGCAGCAACACGTCGTCGCAGATTGTCTGCTCGTCTGGAAACTTCTGTCCAGCCGGATCGACCAACCAGACCAGCTGTCCTGCGGGCAATGTGTGTTCGGTCACCACTCAGAATGTTGCTTGCGCCAGTGGAAGCTATTGTCCTACTGGTACCACTGTCGAGGCTCCATGCCCCCTGGGCTTTGTGTGCAGCACGCCTGCAACCAAGTCCCCCTGCACCACGCCAAACTACTGCCCTCCCAGCTCGACGCAGCAGTTTCTGTGCGCGGTTGGGTCGTTCTGTCCGAACGTGTCGTCGCAGATTGCGTGTCCCGCCAACAGCTTCTGCGTCCAAGGCGTTACAGCCCCCACCACCTGTGGCGTCTGCAGCTCCGGCCAGTACATCGCGTCAGTGTGCACTGCGTCCGCCAACATTGTGTGCCCTGCCTGCACCAACCTGCCTGCCAATGCGGCCTACACTGGAGTCGGGAGCGCGGTGGGCAATTGTCCGTGGGTGTGCAACCAGGGCTACTATCTCAGCGGAGGCCAGTGTCTGGCGTGCCCTGCCGGCAGCTGGTGCAATGCCAACGTGCAGAACACGTGTCCGACCAACTCGTACTCAGCGGCGCTGAGCTACAGTCAGAATTCGTGCCTGTGTCTGCCTGGATACGCTGGCAATGGATCAGTCACTGGCACAAGCCCATGCCCCATCTGCAACGCTGGTTTCTTCTGCCCTGGCGGCAACAATAACGTGTCGGTCGCATGCCCTGCAAACTTCTCATCGCCCGTCGGCGCTTCGTCGTATTCGGACTGCCAGTGCATCCCTGGCTACCTGCGCGTGAGCAACTCGTCGTGCCAACTGTGCGCGGCAGGCCAGATCTGCATCAGTGGCGCGCTGAGCACTTGTCCGCCGAATTCGCTCGCTCCCCAGGGTGCCTCCAGTGCCTCAGACTGCACGTGCAATCCTGGCTTCTATGGCCCCAACGGCGGCACCTGCGTGCAGTGTCCGGCCAATTCGTACTGCCCCGGCGGCAACGTCAAGACACAGTGCACGGCCAACGCGGTCTCGCCTGTTCAGAGCACCAATGCCACAGCTTGCTACTGCGACCGTGGCTACCAGGGTGTTGCAAACGCGGCCTGTGTGGCCTGCCCTGCCAATACGTGGTGCTGGACTGGCGTTCTCAACAACTGCCCTGCCAACACATCCTCGCCTGCCCTGTCCAACTGGTGGCTTAATTGCACCTGCCTGCCTGGCTTCACTGGCCCCGACGGCACTGCATGCAGCCCCTGTGTGGCAGGGACCTACAAGACGTCTGGCGGCAGTGCTGCATGCAGTTCGTGCTCAGCTAACAACTATTGCCCTCAAGGCGCCATCAATCCCACCGCCTGCCCGCTGGCCAACTCGAACTCGCCCGTCGGCTCCATCACAGTCGACCAGTGCCAGTGCAACCCGGGTTACTATGGCGCCTCGTGCAGCCCGTGTCCGGTGACGTCGTACTGTCCCGGGGGGAGTCCTTCTTTTCGATGTCCCAACAACGGATACACCCCCAACGTCGCCGCCTCCTCTGCTTCCCAGTGCATCTGTCCAGCGAATGCTGCCGTCAATGGAACCGGAGTCTGTGAGTGTGTGGGTGGATATCAGCATAGTGTCGACAACAGTGCTCCTGCTGGCTGGCGGTGTGACGCTTGCCCTGCTAATGCCTACTGCGTCAACGGCAACGTATACCCCTGTCCCGCGGGGTCCACCGCCGGTGTAGGGTCCAGCAACTACTCTGCTTGTATCTGTGCCGCGCCCACCTATCTCAACGCACCATACTATCAGAGCTACTCCTATTGCCTCCCTAATCCCTTATCCACTGTGGGCTTCTACCAAGGATGCGACACATACGTGCTGACAGACAGCGTCAATACTATATGGACAGTCGGCATGTCCCAGGGTGTTCTAGGTGCTCGTGTCTTCTTGGCTGGGGGCACCACTGGGTCTGCTGACGGCATAGGACCAGCAGCCAAATTTAATGGCCCTGATAGCGTAGCAGTGTCTCCTGACGGTTCATTTGCACTGATTGGCGAGTACTATTCATGCACCTTGAAGAAGGTGTTCCTGTCAAATCAGACTGTTCAGACTGTGGCAGGCCTTGCCTCGACGTGCTCCTCTGCAGCCAATGGCGTGGGGTTGGATGCCAGATTCACTGGTATTCTTGATGTCACTTACATTCCTTCCAGTGGATCACTGTATCTAGTGGGAGAAGACGCCAGTCGAACAGTCAGGATCTACAATGATACCTCTAAATCTGTGACTACCATCGCCACCATGTCGAACTCGGTCAGTGGAATTGCAGCGACCCAAACCACAGCCTATGTGTCATGTGCTGGAGCCACCACTGTGTGGGCCATTGATCTCAAGACCTATGCAGTCACTACTTGGCTCACAGGACTGACAGGAGCAGTGTTTTCCAAAGTGGCTCTGTCCCCTGACAACACACGCGCAGTAATCCCTCTGTCGACCACTCCACCAAAACTGCAGATTGTGAACATATCTACCAAGGCCACTATCATCACGATCACTGATCCGGGGAATGTGTTCAGCAGCCTGTCCTACTCAATCTCTCCTGTTTACAGCCCAGACGGCGCGTACATTTATGTATGGACTCAAGCAGCGTGCATGGCGATTGTGAATACTGCAAGCTATACCGCAACAAAGTCCTGTCCAGGAGCCTCTGGCTATGGCATGATGGCGTATGTGCCAGCCACTGCATGTCCGTCCAAGACAGCCACGCCATTCTGCGCCAGTTGTCCAGCCCAGCAATACTGCCCAGCGGTAACGACTGACTGTCCAAACTGCACATGCATTAACTGCCCTGCTAACAAGTACTACATCTCCAACACCCAGTGCGGGACCTGCCCTGTGAACTCGACCTCCTCCGCGGGCTCTCCATCCATCGGCGGCTGTGTCTGCACGGATGGAATGTACGTGATTGGCAACAACACTGCAGGCCAGCAGTGCGCGGTCTGTCTGCCTGGATTCTATTGCACAGGTGGAATCAGCATTCCGTGCCCTGCTAACGCGTACTGTCCTGGCGGAAGCATTGCTCCAACGCAGTGCCCCGCGCTGTCGACTGCGCCCACTTACTCGAATGTGTCCACGGCATGCGAATGTGGCAATGGATATTACATGAGCAATGGCGTCTGCTTGCTGTGTGGTTATGGAACGTATGGTGCTAAGGGGACAGTAGGGGCATGCAAGGCCTGTCCAGTCAACAGCACAACTGCTTCGCAAGGCGCGTACCTGCTTTCGCAATGCCTCTGCACGCCTGGATTCACAGGGGATGCTCTGGTGCAAATCAATTCGTCAGCGTGCAGCGTGTGTCCTACAAATTCATACTGCCCTGGCAGCAAGGCCAACAACACCATCCAGTGTCCCAATTCCACGTATTCCAGATCAGGAGCCTCGTCATCGAGCCAGTGTGTCTGCCCAGTCAATGCATCCTGGCTCTCTGGCCTCAACTGCACGTGCAACAACGGATCATACTCGCAACCAGCGAACAACGGCTTGGGCACATGGCAATGCGCATTGTGTCTTCCTGGCAGTTATTGTGCGCTGGGCGTCTCCAAGTCGTGCCCGGATGGGTTCTATTGCCCTGCAGCTGCAAGCTCCCCTATTGCTTGTCCTCCTGGCACATTCTGTCTGGCATCTGCATCCACTCCAACCCCATGCCCAGCAGCAAGCTATTGTCCCAATGGTAGCGCAATCCCATGTCCGCCAGCGTCTTACTGTCCTGCGAATTCATCAGCGCCGATTGCCTGTCCTGCTGGCTCGTATTGTGTTCCTCCTGCTTCAGCGCCCGTCCAGTGTCCTGCAGGCAGCTGGTGCCAGAATGGGGTCTCCAACACATGCCCGAGCGGATCGTACTGCGTGGCTGGAGCATCTAGTCCGACTCCATGCCCACCAGGGTCGTATTGTCTGACTGGCGTATCAGCTCCAACCACCTGTTCAGGAGGGTTCTACTGTCAGAATGGAGTATCCACAGCCTGCCCAGCACAGTTCTACTGTCCAGCCAACGTCTCTGCCCCCATCGCCTGCCCCAGCGGCTCGGTGTGCGGCCCCGGCTCGGCTGCTCCTGGCACGTGTGCTGCAGGCTCATTCTGCCAGAATGGTGTGTCGCTCTCGTGTCCCTCTGGTTCGTATTGTGCTGCCGGTTCATCTGTGGCTGTAGTCTGCCCTGTTGGCTACTTCTGCTTGGCCTCTGCCACAGGACCCACCCAATGCCCATCCAACAGCAACACCACTGGCACCGGGTCCACGTCCGACACACAGTGTATCTGCAACCCTGGCTACTACGGTACCTCCAGCTGCACGCTGTGTCCCGCCAACTCGTACTGCGCCGGCGGCCAGCAGATTGTTGTCTGTCCCCAGGGCCTGTACTCGCTCGCAGGCACAGCAGATCCTGCACAGTGCGCGTGCCCGGCCAACTCGCTCCTGATCAACGGACAGTGCATCTGTGCGGCCGGTCTGCGCAAGATCATCAATCCGTCCAAGCCTCTGGGTGGTTGGGAGTGCAGCGCGTGCCCGTCCAACAGCGTGTGCATCAACGGCACTGCGTCCCTGTGTCCTGCTGGGTCCTTCTGCACCAATGGCTTTGCTACGCAATGCGCTGCGAATACGTACTGCCCGTCCGGTTCGACGGCCCAGACGCCATGCCCATCGTCCTCGACCGCCTCAGCAGGATCAGCAGTCTGCACGTGCTACGACGGCTTCACCTTCAACAACAACACCTGCACCCTGTGCCCTGCAAACTACTACTGTGTCGCTGGGGTTCAGAAGGCATGCCCTGCCAATTCGGTCTCCAACCCCGGCTCGCCGACCCCGGCTTCGTGCGCATGTCTTCCTGGATCGTATTCGTACCCATCCCAATCCATGGGCGCGTGCGTGCAATGCCTTGCGGGTTCGTTCTGTGTGGGTGGATCGGTCATGTCCAACACGGCCATCGATACATGCCCTGCTGGCAGCTTCTGCGCCGCTGGAGCGTCGGCACCGACTTCGTGCGCGTCCACCCCTGGCGCGTTCTGTGACTCTGGGGCGTCGGCTCTGACCCTGTGCCCTGCTGGCTTCATCTGCCCCAGTGCATCGGGCCCGTTGATCGCATGCCCGGCTGGCGCGTATTGCGGAAACGGATCCAGCTCGCCCACATGGTGCCCAACCGATTCGTTTTCCACAGCGACCCAACAGTCGACAATCGCGACATGCAAACCCTGCTCCATCTGCCCGGCCGGCTCGCTTTCACAAGCGGCATGCACGCCCACCACAGATCGGGTCTGCGCGTCCTGCTCGGGCAAGCCCCTGTACTCGTCATACCAGGGCTCTGCGTGCTCATGGGTGTGTAACGACGGATACTCGGGCCCGCTGTGCACACCGTGTCTGCCTGGCTTCTGGTGCGCGGGTGGAATCAGCAACCAGTGTCCGCTGTACAGCTCGTCGCTGACGGGAGCCAAGTCGCAGAATGACTGCACATGCAACCCAGGCTACATGAGCCAGGGATCCGTCCTGGCCACCAGCCCTTGTGCCCAGTGCACTGCTGGATCCATCTGTCCGGGAGGAGGCGTGATTTTGGTGACGATCCAAGACACCCCTCAAGCAGATGTGGCCGCGCAGCTCATGCTGGTTCAGAAACCCCTGCCGCCAGCGGACAGCCTGGTGCTCCTGTTCATGAACATCCCTGCCAACACTGCTGCCGTACAGGCCACCCTGCCTACCAACGTGGCGATCTACACGCGCCAGGTTTGCCGTGGAACGTACTGCATCTCGTGCGACGGATCCGTCAACTGCGTCAAGCGCGTGTGGGTGGGCGTGAGCCAGGGGGCTGGAGGCAAGTACGTGTTCAATGTCAGCTCGGTGCCCGCGGACGCGATCGTTTACTTTGTGCAGACGTCCAAGACGATCATGTGCCCTCCTGTCATTAATTTGCCAGTGGAATATCAGACAGATCTCACTGCAGTGGTCACCTCCATCAGCACCATCACAGCGATCCCGCTTACATGCGCGACCAATGCCGTGATCGGCAGCAGTCTGCCAGTGACAGGGACCATTTCGGCCCTGAATCGGCGGCGCAGGTTGCTGGAGGTGGCAAACAGGCGGCTACTTGCTAGTCAGTCGGACGCTGTGTCATATGCGCTGGTGGTGGACACTGCGTTGCTGAACCTGACCAAGGCATCGGTCTCGAGCTCCAATCTGACCATCCAGGGCTACACGTCAGTGACGCCGCCCAACAGGCAGATCGCGATTGCCAATTCGTCGAGCACGACCAACTCGTCGGCGCCCTTGACTTGTCCTATCAACTCCACTTCGCCACCGGGTTCCATCAGCCTCAGCCAATGTGTTTGCCTACCGGGCTACAAGGGCGACGCTGGATCAGGAGGCCCGTGTACTCCATGCGACCCAAATGTGTTCTGCTCGGGCGGATTGATTGGGATGTGCCCCGGCAACTCCTCTGCCCCGCCCATGTCCAACTCGTCGGACGCGTGCGTGTGCAATCCGGGCTTCTACGGCACTCCCTCTAAAGGCTGCGTGCAATGCCCCGCCAACAGCTACTGCACTGGAGGGCAGGTGATCACGTCGTGTGTGGCCAACGCCCTCTCGCCCATCCAGAGCACGTCGTCGGACGCCTGCTACTGCTCGCCTGGCTACAGCGGGACCGCGAACCAGCCTTGCAAGCCCTGTGGCGCTGGATTCTGGTGCTGGACCGGCGTCGCTAACCAGTGCCCGGCCAACAAGACCTCCAACGCCACCGCACGGCGCGTAACGGATTGCTTCTGCTCGGACGGATACCAGGCGACTTCGACCAAGGACGCGAGCGGAAACCCCATCACGATCTGCACGATCTGCGCCGAAAACACGTATTGCAAGGTAAGCACTTGCACAAATCGCATATATAACGCCCCCCATTCCATTTCACAGCATGCGCCTGCCACCACTATTGCTTTTTTATTGCGTGTGGCTCGCAAATTATGCACAAAATGCCGAGGCCGTTACATGCGCACCCGGCCAATACTCAAACGACACCATAAACTGCCTCAACTGCCCCGCTAACTCCTATTGCCAGGGAGGAGTGCTCAACCGCTGTCCTCAGTACAGCATCTCGCCCGCCGGCTCAGCAAACATCAGCCAGTGTATCTGCCAGCCCAACTCGACCCAGATCAACGGGGCGTGCAATTGTAACGATGGCTTCATCCTGGACGCCCAGTCGCGCTGCGCTGTGTGCCCGGCCAACTCATTCTGCCCCGACCAATACACGGTCCGGTCGTGCAGCAACAACGGACAATCGCTGCCAGGACAGTCGTCTCCGATGAGCTGCAACTTCTGTCAGCTTGGATACTTCCAGTACAGCCAGACCACGTCGCCCATTTCGTGTCGCAAGTGCACGCCTGGCAACGCCTGTCCCAACGCCACCACCGAGATCCCTTGCCAGGCAGGAGAATACTCGTCTGCGCTCGGAACCGAGTGCCTCACGTGCCCTGCCAATACGTACTCAACCGAAATCTCGCCCAGCTGCACGGCGTGCGATGTTAATGCTTTGGCTTCGGCTGGCTCCAAGAGCTACTTGGACTGCAACTGCAATGACGGGTACTTCCGCGAGGGAGTCCGATGTATCGCTTGCCCGGCCGGTGTTGGATGCACTAACAACAGGCCCACCCCGTGTGCCCCTGGGAGTTTCAGTTTGGCGAAGCAGACCACATGCACCCCGTGCGGAGCTGGAACCTACCAGAGCAACACTGGCTCGTCCAAGTGCGACACGTGTCCTGGGGGCGCCAAGATACAGCAGACTACCTACGCGACTGAGCGATATTGGCCCTCTGTGGTTTCACGGCCCAACCTCGACACCGACGTGCAGGGCGGACTCTACTTTGCGCTCAACGATCTGGTGAGCACCCAGACCTACACCATCACCAGCTGGGCGTTCTGGGGCAGCACCATCGGGTGCAAGGTGACGCCGTACATCTTCGAGGGCACGTACGCTCAGGGCCAGACGGGCTCGATCACGTTCCGACTCAAGGCCACTGGCGCACAGCGCACCGTGACGACCGTCGGAGCACAGAACTTCAGCTTCGGTGGCAGCGATGCCCCGTACGTTGTCCCAGAGTACCCCACCACCATTGATGTCAACACCCAGCAGCTGACCGTGGCGTTCCTTGCTTGGTCGTTTGAGGGCGACGCGTGCATCCCATGGGAGGCGGTGGCGCAGTCAAGCTTCTCGGTCTTCAAGTTCGGCAAATACATCAACGGACTCACGACCTATGTCTACAATGATCCAGGCGACGCGTCCAAGATCACGAGTGGGTCGTATTCAATCAATGTGGGAGGCAAGCGAACAGTGACGCTCGACGGCAGCCCCAGCGGCAGCACCAGCAGCTTGAACTGCACCTGTCCTGACGGCACGCGCCAGATCAGCACTGGCCAGTGCCAGAACACTTGCCCAGACGGTTTCTACATCAAGACCATCGGCGACACCGCTTGCAGCCTGTGCCCCCAGGGCAGCTTCTGTGCCAACTCCATCATCTCCCCGTGCCCTCCCAACACTGCCTCGCTGCCCGGCGCCTCGGCGTGCGTGCCGTGCGTCAATCCGGGGGCGTCGACCAATATTCAGCTGTACACGTGCGGCCTGAAGAACTGCTCGGCGCTCCCGCCAGTGGAGCTTGCGCCCTCTGTGTTGGGCCTTCCGTGGAGGGGACTGGGCAACCTGACGGCCGGCGTGGGCAGTGTCAATGGCGTTGCCCCGACCCCGTGGTCTGCCGGAGACACGGTGGTGGGCATGGTGCTGAACCCTGCGTCCGACCGGCCGTTTGCGCTCATCCAGCGCGACATCGACCTCACCGACCTGCAGTGGACCAACATTGCCATCCAGTTCCGCTACCAGTACACTGGCGTGAGCCAACCGGAGTGGCTGGCCGTGGCGTATTCGCAGGACAACGGTCTGAATTTCGAGACCATTCTTACGGTCAACACGTTTGGCTCGAGCTTCAAGAACTGGATCAAGATTGCCACCGCGTTCTTCAGCCCTGTCACCGGTCTCCGTGTGCAGCTCCGCTTCACTGCCCAGCTGCGCGTGTCGTCGAGCACCCTGTGGCTGGGCGACCTCAAGATTGTCAACCTCGGGGCCTGGGCGTACGACGACATCAGCAAGCTGCGTCTGCTCACCACCGAGACGGTCAACGTGCCGCGCTTCTCAGTGTACAATGGGTACAACGAGCCGGTGCCTGCCACCAATATGATGGTCGCTGGCGCCTCGATCCTCGTTAACCTCAGCACGGTCAAGATCTACCAGCAGTACCCGTACGTGGCGTCGCTGTGGGCGCAGGGCCTTGGGACGGTCACCATTGCCGTGAACGATGTGGACAACGTGACCAATACCATCGACAGTCAGAATGGACTCATTCCTGCCGTCCCCGTCACGATCCCCAAGACCACCAAGCCCCCTGTGTACTTCTCCATCAAGACCACTGGCAACGTGATTATCAAGGCGCCCAGCATTCTGCTGATCAGCCCTGTGGTCGGATGCCAGACTTGCCTGAAGAACAACTGGTGCTCGAACAACGCCATTTATGACTGTCCCACCAACTCGCAATCCGCAGCGGGTTCGTCCCAGCAGAACGAATGCTGGTGCGTGCCGGGATACTATGGCAAGGTGGGCTCGCTCGTCGGATACACTCCGTGCACCATCTGCCCCATTGGGTCGTTCTGCAAGGGCGGCAACCACCTCGAGGTCTGCCCCAACGGCACCATTGCCAACACCACTGGCCAGTCGTCGTGCATTCCTTGCCCCGAGGACGAGTACTGCGCCAATGGCCGCAAGACCAGCTGCCCGGGACACGCGACGTCGCCCATCTCGTCGTGGGATGTCACGCAGTGTATCTGCGACCCTGGATACTATGGCATCGCGCCTGACTGCAAGCCCTGCGAGCCTGGGTTCTATTGCTTCAACGGCTCCAAGACCGCGTGCACGCCCAATGCGGTGTCTCCCGCGCTGGCGTCCGATCCAACTCAGTGCTATTGCGACCGTGGATACTATGGCGTCAGCAACCAGGCCTGTACTGCGTGTCCCGAGGCCTCATACTGCTGGACCGGCGTGCAGACCGCGTGCCCCGTCAATATGTGGTCGCCCATGTTCTCGAGCTTCCCCACCAACTGCACCTGCGACTACGGCACCTATCCAGTGCAAGCGGCCTGCAGCGGGTGTGCGGCGGGCTCGTACAAGTCGGCGCGCGGTCCCGGTGCGTGCACCACCTGCGGCTCGGGGTCGTTCTCCACCGCACGGGCTGCTGTCAGCAACGCCACCTGCCTCAGCTGCGCTCCGGGCACCTACTCGATCACAGTGGGCGCGTATCAGTGCCAGGCGTGCCAGGCGGGCTTCTACGCGTCGGGCGTCGCAAGCTCGGCTTGTACCAATTGCTGGGCCGGTAGCTATGCCCCCGTGGGCGCGTCGGTGTGCTCCATGTGCACGGCCGGTACCTTCTCCACTACCGTTGCTGCTACGGCGGTGTCGACGTGCAAGATGTGCCAGCTCGGCGCGTGGTCGTACGCCAACTCCACCGCGTGCACTCTGTGCGGCGCGTGCCCGTACTGGCAGTATCCGCCGATGATCTACTTCTACGCGCAGCCGTCAGTGACCGTGCTCACCAACACCGCCCAGCGCTACAAGTTCGCCGTCAGCGCACTGGACGGAACCGTCTTCATGGCCATGGGCACCTCCGTGTACAAGGTCGACCTGACTTCGGGCGCGCTCTCGGCCCCGGTCGGTGTCCAGGGACCCTCCACCATCAGCTGGTGGTTCGCGTCGCTGTCGACCTCTGTGCTCGGAAACTACCTGTACGTGATCCGGAACGCCGACGTGTATCGTGTGGACCTCGAGATGGGAGCCTATGACATCATCTACCCGTCCAAGCTGGCCACCTGTATCCTCGAGGACAGCACCAATCCCAACGTGGTGCTCTGGATTGTCCAGCCCTCCATGGTGCGTCAGGTGGACCCGCTGTCGGCCTCCGACATCTCCGCCTACACCATCTCGGGCGCCACGTTTGCGTGCGTGAATCCGGCAGACCCGGCGACTCTGTACATAGTCGGCACCTTCGGTCTCAAGAGCATGAACAAGGCCACCGGCGCCTTCACCACTCTCAAGACCGGCACGGCCTACACCGTGTGCCAGGTGACGCAGGACGGGTCCTGGATCATCCTGTCGGCTGCGGCTATCAAGAACACGATCGCCTTCCCTCTCCTCAAGGGCGGCACCAGCAACATCATCACCGGCACTGTCAGCGGCATCCTGATTGCTGGCAACCAGTTGGTGCTGGGCCTCGACAGCGTGGGCGTCAAGAACGTCACCTTCAGCTCCGCTGACTCGCGCCTGTGCCCGCCTGGTCAGTTTGGTCCGTACCCCGGCCTCAAGGGCCCTGACGCGTGCGTCCTGTGCGAGTGGGGCAACCTGTGTCCGGGTGGACCCAATGTGACGGCGTGCGCCCCTGGAACCTATTCCACCAACACTGGTCAGCGCGAGCAGGCACAGTGCTCTGTCTGTCCTGCTGGGTCATATTGCCCTGGCGGCGTGTGCAGCGGCGACTGCAGCATCAACCCCTCTACGGGTGTGTGCAGCGGCCCGGATTGCGAGGGTGGCAACATCACGTACACGTGCCCACCTGGATCGTACTCGACCCAACCGGGTCTGGCCAACAAGCAGGACTGTCCGCTGTGCATTGCCAATTACTATTGCCCCGACGCACTCACCATCCTGCCCTGTCCGAACAACACCCAGTCGTCTGCCGGCGCCAACGATCTCAGCCAGTGCAAGTGCGGGCCGGGATACCAGTGCATCATCACCAAGGTGGTGCATGCCTCCGTGGTGCTGCAGATCAGCGCCGACCGTTTCCGCATGGACACTCAGCTCCAGAAGAACTACGCCAACGCTATCGCAGCTTCTGCGGGCGTCGACCCGAGCCTCGTGTCCATCCAGGGCATCTTCTCGGTGAACGCGCCGCCCACCGGACGCAGGCTGCTCAGCCACCGTCGCGGCAGTCCGTGGCAGTTCCAGGCCGTCGAGATCCACACCCTCATCCACCAGCCCATGCTCATGGAGCTCGTGGACCTCGACTCCCACCTCGAGCTGCAGGGCCTGCCCCCGCACCACAGCCTCTCCATGTCGCTCCACGAGGAGATTGTTCAGTCCTATCGCAGCCCGTGGTGATCACACCATGGTTTAAGTGCTAATTGATTGTTATTTATTGGTATTAAACAAACGCCTCGGCGTCTCACATATTTCTTTGTCTCACCCATACTCATTCAGTGCACCGCGCGAGTGGAATAGAATTAACAGTACAAACCTGTCTTCATAAGACCACGATAGAGGAGCAAGAAGCAACTGATCTGTCGTTTGCAGCATAGGATTAGAAGATGGCAATTGAATGAATAATTCAATGTAATTGCATCACACCTCACAATGCCTCCAACCCAGCACACAATATCTGATAGACTGTTACACCTTCTTCCAGTGATTTTTCGTAAATAGCTTTGTTGGCACCCGTTGCAAACGTCATGAGTAACGCAAACAATACTTGGATCCGGAATTTCCAAGTTGTGGCTTTGGTCCATTCAAAAAGAAAAACCGATACAGTCCAGCACTGCAAACTCATCCATATACACATTTCTTTTACAAATCCTGAAATCTTGTATAACAGTAAGAATAGCATAATAGTGCAGCTGGCTACAATACAGCGAGAAGCAACATTGTGACCTTTCGTGAGATCTTCCAGTGAGCGATCCGGCCCGCCACGGACTTAGTCGTTCTGACCCATTGACTTTGAAGGCGTTGTCGCTGTGCCAGAGAGATTCCTCCGTCTGGGTTTAAAAGACAGAGGTAATCGTGTTGTGTCTGAAATGCTTTGATCATCTCTGGTACCACAACAAATACAAAGAAGAATGTCAGCCAAAGCCAGCAGTTCATGGAAGCAATTGACAGCTGGCGCTGCTTCTTTTTTATATTTTTTTATTTCTGTAGCACATTAAAAAAAGCTCACTCTGGGTGGTTCACGTTCTCAAACTTGATTCAAATTTTAATGGTCTGCCCAATCTCACATCGTCGATTGTCTGAAATGGAACACCCAGTCATGGTGTATGGTGTCAACAACAAGACAGTCTATGAAGCTGAGTTCATCATTCAGTGGTTCAAACACCATTCGCTGATGGATCCCGTGACACACAAATACATAAAGCCTGATCTCGCCTGGCGAGTCTTGCGCCCTTTACGCCCTACATCACGGTTGTATCTCACTCGGGCCGGATTTTTGGACGGGGACGGCGGACGGGTATATTTATTTTGGTTTGTATGGTCTGGGCAGCTGTTCACCTTGTGTTGGCACAGATTCCAATCGCACTGGAGCTCTGGCTTAACATGACCTTATCACAACGGTTTTACACACTTTTAATTGTGCTAGGGGGTGTTTTCCTTCTTGTGACTGGTCTCGTAGTAGTTTCTTTTCGTGTTTTCATCGAATCTGTCGCGTATCAGATTCAGAATCCATTTGATGTTTCCAACTATGCGTATGTTATGTCATCCTTCACTGTTATGGCTGCATTGTTGTCTTGTTGTTTTTTGGCCTTGATTTTTGCATGGGCTCTTTTGCGTCGGACATTGTTGAATCTGCTGCAGCTGCTGGCCTTGGCTTTTACGGTATGCATCTGTTTTAAACTGCTGTCACTTTGTGATTGACAAACCGTCTGTTTCGCAGATCTTTTGTGCTTTCACTTTTTATGTTTCGATCACACGTCCGCATGGTGTTACGTTTGAAGTGCACTTTTCATCGGAATTCAGCGCACTGATGCTGCCATGGATGTCGCTTTTGAACAAGCAAGTGATAGAACCCGTCATTGTAGAGCTCTCAGGAATCGCTCAAGGCCCAGTGTGTGCTTTTCTTCCGCATTCTTCTGTTTTCTGTTCCAGACAACCTGGAAGCCCCAATTGGCCTCAGCGAGATTTGTGATCATTGCTGGTGATACAGCGCCGCTGCTGTTACAAACCACCTCACACAATCCGCTCTAAATCCTCCACACATAGCACACTCAACACAACATCCAGGAGCGGCGACGCGTCCGCCCCCAACCGCGAGTGTGATGCCATGCACAGGGCCATGCGTCTGCTGCACACCACATGCCTCCGCCAAGCGCGTTGGATCCGCCGCGCGATGAACTCTCCCAGATAAACGCTCTCCACCTCGACCCAGAAATGCACAAAGGCGCGCACACCGTTCCGCTGCCAGACCATCATGAGTAGGTTCGCGCTGTCCTCCGCGTCCAAGTGCTGGCGGCTGAGGAAGATGAACTGACAGTCGCTCAGCAGCGGACGCAGCCGATCAAACGTGCGGACCCCGTCGACTCGTATCAGGCAGCGTGTGGCGGGGGTCGGCGCATGCACGATTAGAAAGCCCATTTGAGGTAAAAAGTGCATGGGTGGGTGAGTAGCACACGCAGGATTCTGCAAGGGCGAATAGCGTTTTTTTAATGCATGTTGTCTTACTGCTCCGAATGAATTTGCTACCGAATAAAATGATACACCTTGTCGCCCTTTTCACAACCTTCTCCATCCTGATCATGTTCCTGGCCTGCAAGCAGCAGAAACCAAGGGACAAATACGGGATAGCGTGTGGGATTCTATTTGCAACACTAGCCATCACCAGCACCGCCCAGCTCCAGGGCACCCTCTTTTTTCCTGCGGCCGCCTTTGCGCTTGCCTTGTTGCTTGGAGTGCACCACATCATCACGAATCTGAACGGACCCGAGGGCACCCCCACACTCAATCTCTTTCGCCAAGAAGGGTGCGAGTACCACGAGACGTGGATTGTGGCAGCGATTACGGCAGGGTTGGTTTCAATGTTTAGGCTATAATGATCTGCGCCAATGCGAATGGAACTTATGAAGGAGACGTATAAAAGTATTATGCGAATTGCAGATAAGGATGAGGCGCGTGCAACTGAACATGGGTCGCTTTATTCACATTCTTCAGAGCGAGAACGTCGACCTAGACAAAGGCACATGGCGCTTCTTCGTCTACAACAACAAACAAAGATTGAGGTCCTACTGCTTGATTGTGAGTCTGCTGCACTTTGTCTTGGCAATGATATACCTAGGAGTATACATTCAGCAAGAAACAAAACCAGGTAGTCTCATTATAAAAAGGTTACAAACCCATACCACCCAGAGCATAGGCGCCTGGCTCTCGCCATCAGCAGTCACCAATGTAAACACAGCTGGCCTCGAGAATGTGCTGGATCTCCAGAAATGTCCAATTGCCTCCACCATACCAGCGAGGGGCTCCGAGTACGTCATCCAACAGACCGTTCTCGCTGGTATAGGAGAGATAGACACACGCCTTCTCCTCATTGCATTCCACTTGCTGTCGTGGTTATTTCAATTTGTGTCCGCGTACGACGACCGATACTATGAAGAAATGGAAGAAGGAAAGACCAACCTCAGCCATTTCTTCGAGTACAGCGTCAGCGCGCCACTCATGCTAATCGCCATATGCGTCCAGCTGGGCATCACAGACATATATCTCATAACATCTATAGCAGCAAACTGCTCGGCGTGCATGCTGTTCGGCGTCGTCGCGGAGATGCTCAGCAATACCAAGCTTTCGTTTGTGTTTCGTGTGCCGTTCACATCCTACTTTTATGAGTTCTCTGCATACTGGGTGGCACACTTCGCAGGCTGGGTCACAGTTGTCATTGCATACGTATGCGCCAGCTCCAATCTAATCATCTTCGACCGATGCATTTCCCCCACCGCCACAGCCAAAATGCCAGATAGTATACGAATCGTCCTAGTGATCGAAGGCCTACTTTTCATGAGTTTCGGTTTTGTACAAGTATACGCCTTTATTGCACGAAAGAGAGTGGACAGCGCACATGATACCGCGGAACCCATGAAAAAAAAACGAGCTATAGCATACAACACCGAGACAGCCTACATCCTTCTGAGCTTCATAGCCAAAACAGTCCTGGGTGCATTCATACTGCTAGGCAACAGCACGTTCGAAAAGTGATCACAACACCCGATACCTCCGATTCCTCGGGTCGTCAAAGAACCCCCTATCCGCCAACACACCACAGAGCTCCGTCAGCCGCGAGCCGAGGAAGTTGCGGCCTTCGATCCCCTCAGATAAAGCGCGAATGTCCGACACGCTGGGCTGTGCCAATCCAAGAATCGCATCCATGGTGAGCCCTGAGGCAAGAGGAGCGTCGTTCGCTGCGTCGGACACCACAACAATGTAATCTGGCTTGTACTTCAAGGCGCCCAGAAGCGTGCGCGAAATCATCTTACAGCACTCCTCGGCACTCTTATGCAATAAAAGCTGCATGAACGTCTGTCCGTCAGTGTACACCAACCCGTTCAGCCAGCGCGCGTGTAGAAACACCACGTGCGACGCATCCGAGTGCATTACCCACAGCACATAAGTCGAGTGCATGTCTCTGTGTTCTACACAGTCATCGAGTCGCCTGCAATCACAGAGCATAGGTAACTGCCGCATATGCTATGCGCTACTGGCCACAGACACATAAAGGGCGACACAGCGTCTTTTTATCCTGCAGCTCAGGGCTGGGCCACACCGAGAGCACACACAAAGCAGTACGGGTCGATCACATCGAAAAGATGGATGTTCTCCTTCATCTTGTTGGCCACGTACTCGAGAGCGCCCTGATCCCTGGTAAAGCCACCGAACACGCGCAGGGTTTCCATGTCTCCATAATCACAGGCCAAGTCCACAACAAACCTGAACTGCTCAGCCGAGAGCGTAGGCAACGCCTTACGAAACACCGTCCAAACACGCTCCCTGCCAATGACCAAGAAGAAGTACAGCAGGCGCACAACCTCAGCGCCAAGGCCAGCTTGGAGAAGGACTGCATTGTCCATTTCACGAGACTCCAAGATCTGCTTCACAGCCAGCACAACAGGCGAATGGAAGCCATCTGCACCGGTAAGGTCAAAGGACTTGCTCTGCGTGTCCTTGAAGGCAGACCGACAATCGCTGAAGAGCTCGCACGACGCCATCAACACGGCGCTGCTGATACGGACATCAACGTTATCGACACAGTGCAATACAAAGTCGCGCTGCATCTTCTGCCTGTCCATACACTCGTCCCAGCAAGGCAAATCTGCAACAGTTCTGCCACAGAAGTCCAACTTCACGTGAATCACTCCCTGCGCAGGAGTAAATTCAAAGACGGCCCTGTCCCAGGAATAACGGTCCTGCTTTTCCACCTCCAGAGACACCGACCCCTCAGCGACAGGTTGGATTTTTTTGTACAGGACCTCGCGACTCCCTTCTTCCGTACAGGAGATCAACCGAACATTTGCCAGTTCAGGTTGAAGGGGTACAAGACTGTTTGCTGAAACAACCACCGGAGAAAAATAATTCACACGTATGGCTGAAAGAAGGCCAGGAGAAGCAAACGTCATAACAAGTCGGGTAGGGAGACCGTTGCTCTCCAATTTATACCAACCATCATGTGCCTCTACTTCATCATAAAGAGGCTGCCATTGCTTGCAGACGCCCAGATCACGCTCGATCTCAGGTAAAACCATATCACTGCGCATCTCTTCTCGATACAAGCCGCCTACCAATCCGACTTATATACACCACATCAAACCGGCATCGATCTAACCTTTCCAGGGACCGGCGTCAACGCGATAACCGAGCCCACGGCATGCGGAACCTTAAAGCGACCCGATTTGAGCTCGCCCCTGAGGACCTTGCAATCGCCCACCCACTGCACAGTGCACAAAGGCCCCAGACACCCGCCAAGCTGTTGAAGGCACGCGTATCGCTCGCGAGGCGGCATCTCCTTGAAATCGGTGCCCTGCATCCGAGCCAAATCGTGCACCAACACACGGGGTGTTGAGTTACTGTCCACTACAAACTGCCCCAAGAAAACAGTGTGCTTTGGGCATTGATCTGAAAGTATACACCCAGGCGACGCATAATAAAACGCATCCTGCGACGGCACATATACCAGCGTGGAGTCATCATACCGGCCTATGGTCACCCACTCAGCGCCCGACGCCAGCCACGTACCGAACGCGTCCTCATTATCTCTGCAACCAGACACAACACGTGGAGCGATTCGGTCCTTCAGGTGTCGTCCTGGATGAAGACAGGGATCCGTGCACAGGGAAAGGATGCACGCATGCGAGAGGGAGGCGGTGGCCAGTTCATTCATTGGGATTTATGGGTGTAAATTAAAAAATAAAAATAAAGGCCTTGTCGAGAAAAAAAAGATCTGCAACCTTACGCACAAATCCATCAAAATCTCCCCAGATTTCAGGTACAAATGCGCCCATTGGATATTTTTTAATAAAGCTTACATAGCAATGCTTTGCAGGAAATGCGCACACTCTGCCGCCACTGCACAGCACTCAGATTCGACCAGACATCCTATGCATCCGTACTCGTCACAGGCGGCACCGATGGCGTCCAGACCACGATCGCCGATCTTGAATCGCGCATCGTTCCGTGTGTCACCGCTGTATGTCCGAAATGCGAGCACGTCAGCGTGTTGTCTGATGGAACCATGGAGTCCCTGCTGGGCACAGTATACATGTGGCAGCGCCTGCGCGAGTGGATAGATACATGAGTACCAGAAAACCACTACACATGCTTCTCAACCAACTCTCTATACGCGTCCAACGCAGCGAACAGCTCGACAACATATGTGGCCAAGATCATCAGGCTCCGAGACACCCCCATGCCCATGCCCACAAGACTTCGCACAGTATCCTGCGTATGATCGCTGTAGTCTGGCTTCATGAGGAGCGGAAAATAATCGACAAACAACATGAAACGAGGCCCAGACGACCGCTGTTGTCTCCCAGAGAGCGACGCGGTCTCGAAGACGTCAACAAACGCAAGCATCTCCTCTTTCACGCCCACACGCAACGAACGCACGCGAACGTGCTTGTTGACGATAAGGTTGCTCAGCGACAAAAGACGGGCGGTTTCCTGTGAACAGGCGACATTCCCGAGATTTCTGGCCACCAAAGTGGCGTCGTCTAAGATGCGATCAATAAATTCCATAAGCAACGGCTGAACATCCTTGTCTATTTTGCCCCTATACGACACAGACCCCAGTTTCTCAAGCACCATATCCCCAAGCTCCTTGGTGCTCTTGGCGCCCCATCGCCGCTTGACCACATCGTGATACTGGGCATTGTGCGTTGCGAATCCCCTTCCGCCATGTTTCTTCTTGTCAGACGACGGATCATGCGACGACCCTCGTCTCTCTGACGACGGACAGCGCCCCTCCGAACGTCTGCGCCCACGCGAAGCGCTTCGACTGGATGACACAGAATGCCTACGACACGGCATAGGAGACGCCCTCCGCGACTGTCTGCCACGACACAGCAGGTCCATCAAATCATCTGTTCCATCATCACACTGAATTCTCACAGTTGCTCCTCTCGAATCTCTTCGCAGCGAATGCAACTCGCTCTGACATCTGTCAAGCTCGCTATGCAACACACCCAATCGCTCACACATCTGCAACAGCACGGAGAAGTGTATTTATATAACAATAACCCGCTGCAGGGGAGTCAAATCCAATGCACGTTGGGGGTTATGGGAAAAAAATGAAAGTACAATCAAAGGAACTGCAGATGCTCCCCGAGAATCGACACCAGCAGTCTCACCAGCGACCGGATCTCCTCCTCTTCTTCTGGAAACCGAAATGAAAAGGAGAGCACCGAACCAAATTCCTCCTGTCCACCCACAAACTGTGCAGTGCCATAAACAAGCACCCCGTTTCGATATCCCTCGAAACAGCCAGTCCACACCATGAAACGCTCGTACACCGAGTCCAGGGGCTGCGCGTAAACGCAGATCTGATCGTTGGCATGGGTCACACTGATCTCGCCGATCTCATGCACGAGCCGCAGCCTATCGCCTCCATAGATGTGTGTGCTCCAGATCAAGGAGACCAAACACTCGTCGTACAACGAGCGCATAAAGGCGCAGAGGGACTGGTCGAATTCGATGATACGAAACAGTGTGCTCAAAAGCAGACACGCTTCTTCTGGGTCCCTGACCCCTGCAAACAGAAATCCGCCACTGTGTCCAAATCCAGATACAGCAATAGTGGCTGGCATACTGTCCTTGAATTTCAGTCTCCATCGCCCTTGCCCATAGCTGAGAAAATACGGCTCGAAAGGTGCACCAGGCGCCACAAGCACACTGATTTCTCCCGCAGAAGAAGTAATGACCTCCACCTTGAGCGATCGCACAACCGCGCTGAACATTGGGAGTCAAAAAAAGAATTTATTTTTTACAGCCACACACAAGCCGGTGGGCCTGCCAATGCGCCCGCTGGCACTCGGGCCCGCAGTAGTAGGCGCCCTTGCAAGGGCAGCGACGCATCTTGGTCGGCAGCGTAATCGAACAGCAAGCGCAAACCCGTCCAGTGCGTATGAAATGCGCTGAAACGCGAAGCGCGTTCTCCGCCTTTGATTCCATCCCATCCAGATAGCCAGATTCCATGTTCTCCAGTACTGGATCGGGATCCAAACGCACAATGCGCCAGGTTCCATCGGTTTTGAGGAGAACCTACAGCAACCCCAGTCAACTGAAGACCGCTAACCCAAACACACAAACACACCTGACAGCGCCACTGCAGATCCACGTAAACCTTCACTGCATGCTGTCCCTTGGTGTAAGGCGCCACCTGGACATATGGGAAGACCGTTCGCAGATGGGTTATCTGGGCGCGAAACAGATCACATTTGGCCAGGACCTGCGCCACAACCCAATCAATCTTGCAAAACACATCCAGTCATCAGCCACCACAGACCTGGTCACATCGGATGTGCACATCGGGGCAAATGCGCTTGGTCAAAAAACAGCTATCCGCTGCATGCACCACTGCGTCCACAGACGCAAATGCCCGTACATTTCCCGAATGCTCGTACCAAAACGTATCCAAACCACCGCCCACCACCCACATCTGGACTACAAACCCCATGCCGAGTTTGGGATCAGACTCCTTCAACTGCTTAAGAACCCTTTGATCCCACGCGAACATGGGCATGTCTTCTCCAGACGACACGGCCACATCGAAAAAACCCTTCAGTCGAAATACAACCAGCATCCTGTCGTCCATGAACCCCATATCCATTTGCCGACACCCAGGGAACGCTTCGGCGAGTTTATCGCGGGCATTGGCCACCCGCTGATACATGCGAGCGTATTCGTCTGCCGTGTAAATGCACACCGAGCTCTCGATGTTACCCAAGCCTTCGCTGTCACTGCCATTGTCTGTTGGATCAAAGCAAACCACTGGCGACTGAGTGGCACTGGCCTCCTTCTCATCGTGGCTGAAGACCACTGATAAAACACAGTCGTGTGTGTAACAATAGGACTCCACTGGAACGTGTCGCTGATTGCCACGAGTGTCCACAAAGCGCACGAAATATGGTTGCAGTTTCAGTGCGAACTTCTCAGGCGACAGACAGATCTGCATGCGAACACGAAAAGGCATTGGCGAAGGGCTGGGTTTTTTTTCAACAGGAAAAAAATTCAAAGAGTCAACCCGAGCCCGTAAGTGATCACACAGACTGCCAGCACCAACACCCATGCAATCTCAACCACTGCCTGCACAGTGAGCCAAGGTGATTTCCACTCGGTGCAAGTCACATTGAAAAGCACCACCGCGATAAACAGCATGGTGGTCATGAAATAAACGTAAAACAACCAGCCATCTGGAAAGATTTGCCGCACATACAGCGTGCCTATCACAACAAGTGCCCCCAACGCAACAAAATGCGGCCCACGATGCGCCCGCACGTCATAATGCACAATTACAAGCAAAACAAAATGGACCAATAACAACAGCACCAGCAAGTAAGGATCCCTTCGCGCTCTACCTATATTGGCAGCAACAGCCGCGCCACTGAAGCCGCACAGCAGCGTGCCGAATAGAGACTGATCGCACACGATAATGCCCGACAGGCAGCGCAGCTGAAACTCCATGTCAGGATTTCGGCTGTATGTCTCGTGGCTGTAAAAGTACAAAAACGCAAACGCGCACGCCAGTGCCCACGCACATACATGCACATCCAAGACCAGCTCTACAGGCTCAATGGCGGACCAATAGAAAATTTGCTCCCTCATACTACCAATGCGGATGTGGAGTCGTTTATATCAAGACACATCTGGATGCAAAACACGCCTTTGTCAATGACCTGCCCTTATTTAAGCACATACATGCATCATAAGAAATGCCAATGTGCGCACCATACTGTGACTGCTACTGGTGTGTGTTAGGCCACATGACTGAGAATGATCAATTCAAACAAAGACTGGACCAACTTGTGAACAAATTTAAAGGAACAAATGCATTTCAAGCGATTCAGGAAAGGAATCAAAAAGCCAGACTGGCGTTCAATGAGGATCCATGATCCAATTTTCATTTCCATCCCAATTCACTTATCCCCAAGCGATGCTAGCACATTCGGATGCTCACCCGTCGCACGCGCACGAACCACATACTCCAAAACCTCCAGTTCAGACGTCATCAGTCGCGGAAGAGCGCCCGCGCGCCTTGAGTCTTCCAGGTCATAAAAGAAACGAAAGCCCCGAGCCCACAACAAATTCACAATCACCTTGGCCTTGGCCACATCGCCAGACACATCTCCCGTATAGTGTCGCCTCCAAACCACGTGTCGAATGAGCCTAGAGGTCAAATGCAACCCCGCGCCTAATAGGGCGTCATACTCAGCTCCTTGACACGTGAGCAGCAGCAATTCGACAGGTTGCAGGGCCAGTATGTCATCCAATGCAACCACGCTCACATTTGACGCCCGTACCTCGCCTCCACCGCGCATGGTCGCTGCCAAATTACGAGGCTCGCTTTCAACGGCTCTGCCCACAGGATCCGACCGAATACCGACGAGATTCGATCGCACAGTGAAGCGATCAGACGCAAAATTGGCACATCGCATGCTGTGGGATATAGGACACGAATTCAGACACTGGCTCTGCTTCAAACGCTGCACGTTCGGTGCCAATGGGTCGATTGCAATGACACGCATGCCCCGGCTCGCAGCATAGAGGCTCACTGCTCCAATGGCACTGCCCACTTCAACAAACAAAAATCCATCCTTGCATCGCACGGTTGAGAGCGAACATATGGCTTGGAACTCGTCAATGCTTTCATAACGCAGATTTTCGTAGATATTCTTCGAAATCACCTGATCGTCAATTGGCCTGTGCAGCGAGATCCAGAACGCATAAGGAGAATACGCGTCTATCCTAACGGCCAAATCATGCCCACACCCATCAGGCAATAGTAAGAAAGCAAACACACACAAAACACAGACCAAGGTGTAGGCGGCCACCACCCGATAATGGATCATACGATCTCTGAATTTCATCGGATGCATAAAAAGAAAATAAAAAAACCACAAGGGAAATCTGACCAAGAAAAAAATGGACGACGACCTATACATCTACCCATACAAGGCGTCCATGCTGGTGCCATGTCCCTTTGAAACCCTGAAACTGGAACTGGATGCCTCCAAGACCGAAATCAACCAAGCAGCCGATGCCATAGGAACTGACGAGGCAGACGACGCGCGCCGCAAGGCACTCAGCATTTACTACCATCCGCCATGCAACAAGGCCAGGCGTCTCAAGAGAATGCGCGAGCTGGACAAAGGACCAGACGACGAGCGTCACATGCGCAAAGTGCTTGAAAAGGTGGTGGTGCTGTACAAGACCGAATTTTACCATGTGGGTCTCAGAGGCAAGCCAGGTTTTGATGAGAACGAATTCACTGACATCAAGAGCAAATGGAACGAGCAAGTGCGATACGAAGCAGAGGAAATCTTCTGGAACGGATACGGCGATTGTAGAACCAAGCTACGCAAAACCGAAGCGAAGGCACAGGAACTCGAGGCCGAAGTGCAACGTCTGAAGTCGAACGACAAGCAACAGGTGAGCTAAAGCCTTAACACAAACACCCACCCACTGAATATGAAATTCACAGCTCCTGGAAGCCCGCATCGAGATCAAGACCATGCAACAAGAACTCAAAACAGCACAACAGCGCCTGGCGGATAGCGAGGAGGCGAGGGCGTCGCGCCTTTCCCACAAATCCGAACACACACTGGAGCGCGAGAACGACGCCCTGCGCGAGGAACTGGACACCGCATACCGACTTCGAGAAAAACAGGCGGCGCGCATAGTGGATCTGGAAGATGAGACGACCGAACTGAGGCAACGAATCAAGCGCATCACGTCCGAGCGGGATCAGGCGGAAAGGGACCGCGACGCAGCCGAGTGCAGACTCGCGGGACGAAATGTCTAATGCGCCCTTACGTGCGACAGACGTCAATCCAACACGCATGCTCTACATCACGTCGTGCTTATTTGCGACAATCCCTGTCCACGCATTCTACACACGCATGGCTGCATACCACCACATCTTTTTATTGGTGACGGTGCTGAGCATCCTGTTCCACACGACCAAACACCCGACAATAAAACGCATGGACACCATTGCGGCCCACGGGGCGTTCTTCTTCATGCTGGCAGAGACACGCCACGAGCCTTACATGGCCCTGTTTCCTTTGGCGGTTGCGTGTCTATGGTTTGGCCAGGCGTACGTTGCATCAGACACAGCCAAAAACACATTGCACGCGTGTCTGCATGCAGTGAGCATTGTAGGTGCACATGCTTTCATATTACAATTCAGGCCATAGAATTGTTATTTTTTTCACAAACCAAGCCCATACTCCACCCATCCAATTATAATTAAGCACGCCAATGGCAACAACCGTGATGCGCGGGGACGACCTCACTGCATTTGAGAACAAACTGCTGACTAAAGGCAGGCTGGACAAGACAGACCTCGTAAACAAATGGACGCGCATGACAGACAGCCAGAAAACAGCCTGCACCAACATGGTCCGCATCCGAAGGGACGAGCTCAATGGACTGTACGAGGAACTCATACAACGTGGGGCTAAACACACACCAACCCTGAAGTCTGAAGCGCTCATAGGCCTACTGCTGGTGGGAATGCTCGTACTGCGACTGTTCTATCCACTCGAGACCCAGAGAGATTCATTTGAATTTTGAAAACAACCAATCCTCAATGCAAATCAAGAGGAAGACACAAAAGCACAAGCGCACCAGGCCGCGTGATGACGTGTATAGGGACAGGCTTCATCTGAGTGACACGCGTGTTGGATAAGGGCATACGCACAGAGACGCAAATCGCGTCCTCTGCATCGCGAATGGTCACAGCCCAGCGACGAAGCGCTGCATCCACCAACATGACCAGAAATGTATTTTCCGTCGAGCTCGACTCACTTATGTGCGTGATGCGCGTGTCAAAAAGCCAGCTTATCGCACGCGCCATGACCTGCTTGAATTGTGGTGCATATACCCATAAGGCATGCTTGCTAAGATTCAGAACCACAACGGCCTCGTCTCTATACTGATGCAATTCTTCATAAGTATCTGAACCATCCACATACACTTGATACAGGCTCCTGTAGTCACACATACCGCCAACAAACGCTGACGCTATCTCATCAGAGACTGCAGGCAACAGATCACAAAACAAATCAGCGATTTTATTCCTATTGGCATCGTTCGACTTGATCACGGCCGAATCATCACCGCGCCTGAATCGCATTTGATGCAAACAGAGCATATCCACCAATAAGAGCCCGTCTGCCAAAAAAGCATATCATACGTTCTCATCCACTGCAATCCCACCATACCCCCGAATGCGCCACGTCCGCCTCTCAAGAGCAGTTGGAAATTCCCTGAGGATGCATGTCTTCAACGTCCGATAAAAAAGGCACATGTTTTCAGACGAAACCGAAAATCCATCACTCAGAAACGCGCACAGCAGATCATTGGTAGATACAAATGCATCGTCAGACGCCGATGTCACTCGCGTCCGAACGAACGCCTCCACGTCACGCCGCAAAGCGTCCTTCCCAGCCCGACTCGCAGACACACGCCGTCCCACACGCCCAGAACCCATCAGCGCAGATCGCAGTCGATTGATCTCCTCCTTCTGCTCCTCCAACAGCACGTCTGCCTTCATTCTGGTGTCCAGCTCCACCCTGGCGGCCTGCTCTGCCTCATCAAGACGAGCCTGCCACATGGCGGTGGAATTGATATCGTTCATCGTGGCAGAGGAAAGACAAATTGGTTTATTTTTTAACAAGATTAAAATTGAATTAAAAAAAAATGCACACCACACAGTGCACCTGAAATGCAACGCTACCCCTCCAGCCCCATCGCCTCCTCCAAATACGACACCCTCTCCCTCAACACCTGGTTCTCAGCCCAAAGCTGCGCGCGCCGCTCCAAAAACGCATCACTCAATGAAGTGAACTCCAGGCTCTGCTCGGCCCTACGCGCCTCCAGATCGCCCAGCCTGCGCTGAAGCTCAGTGACATGCTCCAACAGCTGCCGCCTGGTCCACAATTCCATGCGTGCAACAGACACAGGCGGAGGTCCACTGACTGCCTGAAACAAAGGCCCCCGAACCAACACAGGCTGGCCATCGGTCCACGGGCGGAAGGACGCCTCCTTTTCCATGCAGTGCTTGGCGAGCATCATAAACACCACGTGATCCTGAAGACGTTCGCCGCCACGGGCCTCGCTCACCAACGAGTCGTATCCAAACACCTCACTCTGAATCACGCCATGCGACACCCGCACAGCGCGCAGAAACGCCTCCATTGCAGTTCGCCGAACCTTCTTTGTCAGATGCACGTAAGTGTAGTTCATTACTCGATCCGCGGTGGAGTGCACCTCATCTGCTTGGATCCTGTGCTCCAAAAGCATCTCGGCTGTGATATACGTGCCGGGTGGGCAATAAGTCAGCATCCACGTGCGGCGCTGAGCCTCTTGCCTGGGACGGATGGAGTCAGAAGCCAAAGCATCCGAGGGCGAACGGTCGGACAGGACGTCGGTAACTGAGGATGGGTTGATGCTCATGCTCGATGACGAGCGGTGGCTGTTGGGTTTTTTTAAGACGAAGAAATACATTTTTTTTTCAAGCCATGGGCTTGTGAAAATTTTGCAACAACACATATATATACGAGCTATTTCTCCATTCCAAATGCCACGAAAAAAGGATACCAACGACGAGAGTCGCACTGATCTCGAGCAGATCTTTATTGACAAACAGATCGCCAATCCTGGACATTGGGACGGGAAGCTGCTTAATTGGGACGGCCAGCCGTATCACGAGGCGTCGATGGGTCTAAATCCATTGCGGCGGGGGTACAACATATGTGCTCCAATCACGAGGGAGCTACAGGCCAACCATCTTCGTCATAGCTAGTGGGTGGTGGATCTAAAGCACCATCCTCATTAAAGCTCCTATCCAATCTATCTGTGACGTCATGCGTCTCTCGCATCCCCCAATTGAAATCAAACAATAAAGACACCAGATTATGATAATGACCCACATTATAACGAGTTGTTATGCTCACCAATGGTGCAGTATGAGTCTGTCCCATTGACTCAGACTTCATCCACACATCAGTTACGTCCGCCGCATCAACAGGATTTAGCGGCACTTTGTGGGTCGTAAAAATCCACACAAAATCAATATTGGCAGTATACTCCATACACTTAATATAAGCATAGACAAGGTTGACATGCTCTCGCACACCGGAGAAATACCTAAACGTAACTAGATATGCGCTCATGTCAGGCACCCATTTCCATGCATACAGCTTAATTTTCGAAGGAGAGTAGAAAGCATCTGTTCTTAACATATGAGGCGATCGAAGCCATTTGTGCATTTCCAGCACCTCGCCAGCCTTCCCTTCTAAGCCAGAGAAATCAATGTCCACTTTCTTTAATGCCAACTCTTGAAAAAAACCAACATCATGCGGACGAATAACAAAAACAGTGCCAGGCGCATTCCCAGCACCAATTACATTGAAGTTGTACGAAAACAACACACGATACAGCTCATCGCGCGACACAATTGCACCTCTGGGAAAGTGAAGAAGGCAAACTCGAGCACATTTGGATACATCACCCTGACCTATCTGCAGCTTCATGGCAGTCACACAAAAATAATCCTGTTTGTCCAGATACACCCACAGTTCCCAACAACCAATGGAAGTCTTCCAGGCGGTTTCATAATGATACAAATTACGAGATTCACGTGTTATGGGAAGGTCAGAGAAAATACTAAGACGCCTGCTCGGACAGCCTCTAATAAGACCATAATGACGCAAACTACCGCCTTCTACACGGCGATTGCTTCTACTGGCAATATGCATATCCTTCAAAAAGCACGTAAGACCAAGCGTGCGACTGAGTACCAATCCCCGCAGAACTTTAGAAATCTGAGACAATCTACTTAAAGTGGAGACATCAGACAGATCTGTCACGGCCTGAAAGACATCTTCGTCCAACCCACTCAGACTTGGCAAAGCATTATCTGCTTCTGTCTCTTGTACTTCTACCTCATCTCCACGCCTCCATCCTGTGTATCAGACGCCTGGATAAGACAGACATGACTGATGTCCCAGAGCCACTTTTATATGTGCAACCAGCATCAATCCAATAAAAAAAACATAAGCACACCCACTCCTCGGCACAGCAAAGTACATACGACAAGTCACAAACACGCCACAATGGACGAAGCGTGCAGCAAAGCGCTCCAACACGTGCACAACGGCACTGACACCGAGAACCAATGGCGCCGAGCGGTCCAATGCTTCCGGACGATGGACGAGCTCCGTGTCGCCCTGGCCTGGCAGCGGCTGTCCGCGCCTTTACAGACCAGGGTTACGCTGATGTCTACGCCCCAACAGACCAGGATTACGCTGTCCCAATACAAGATGCTATTCAAATGCGCTCTGCGCGCGGCGGAGAGAGAATCAGAGAAGGAGAGGGTGGTGTTGGAGTTTCCAGTAAACGAGAACCCATCATATCAAAGCAAACAGAGACCAGAGACACTTGAAGTTACAAATACAGAGGAGATTGACTCAACCAAAGCGACATACAAAGACATGGTACAAGAGCTGGTCAATAAAATAGCAGACCATAACGAAGAGAGTGATCAATCCAACAATGAAATGAAAAAAAACGACGATCGAAAAGACACACGAAAGAGCGCAGCTGAAGCACAGTATTTAGATATCATACAAGAATCCGCCACTGAGATATACAATCTCGACCAAGAAAACAGAAAACTCCACGACCTAAACAGAGAATTGACCAGAGAGATCTTTGCACTGAAACAAGAGATCATGAGGCGCGACAATTCAGACAACACTTCCCAAGACCGAATTTGAAAACCACAACACTACGTCCTAAGTGTAAAACAGCTCCACGTCCCGTCCCATCCCCTCCTTGCCAGCACTCCGCACAAGACGCTTGAAGCGCTCGGCGTCGAGGAACTGGTCCCGGTCCCTGCGAGCCTGGAAGAAGAATTGCTGAAGAAGCGCTGTGGTGAAATGATGGCATGAAATACTGTCCCAGAACGCGTCCCATTCTTCTTCGGTAAAGGAATGTCCAAAGATGTCTGAATAAAACTCAAAACACGACCTCGCCTGATACTTATCCGCATGCGTGAACTCCAGCACATAGTCCACACGCGCAGTCCGCAGCACGGCCTTGTCGATACAGTCGGTGGTGTTGGCCGTGAGGATCATGATGAGGCCTTTGGACGAATCGCGCAACATGCCATCCATGCAGTTGAGCAGCCCCGACAACGTGAGCGACGCTGCGCTGCTGTCGTTGGGTTTACGACGTTTGTCGAACGCACAATCCACGTCTTCGAGTGCGACGATCCGACTCCCATTGCAGCCTGCGATCGTGAGGCCGTGGGCTAAGGAATCATCAGTAAGCTTAGGCGAAAACGGAATGACCGCCACATCCAGGCCAAACCGCGACGCGAGGGCTTTGATGACAGTGGTCTTCCCGCTGCCAGGGACGCCATACAATAGCAGGTTGAGCTTATATGGTACAGAGCACCGCTCGTAGTCCTCTTTTGATTTGAGAAACCCGTCAACCAAATTGAAAAGTGAGTCCATCTCTCCTTCCTTCAGAAACAGAGAACGCTCATCCCGATGCCGCAGCTGGCCCAACTTATTGAACTGCCGCGTCTCGGCAACATACATGCTGTGTGTCACTCGGCGTTTGGGACACAGATCCTGGCGCAGCAAAGAGCCTGCGAATGCTGTGGCTTCTCTGAGCAAGCGCTGCAGTTGCTCGTAGCTCTTGACGCCGGCGATGGATACTTGTTTACTCAACGAGGCGCCTGAAGTGTAGGAGGAGTACTTCAAAACCATCTTAATATCATCTGACGCCGCTATCGACACACTCACAGCCAACTGCGCATCCTCATACCAAACCGAATGCACTCCCTCCCCTAGTTCAAAAGAATGCACATATGGCTCATCGTCCTCCTCCTCATAGTCCCACCGTGCATTTCCGCCTAGACGTACAGCAGACACGAAGTCTAATCTCCCGCACTCATCGCCCCTGAGCTTCTGTGCCATGTACACTAGCAGATGCGAGGCATACGGCTGGTCGCGCACAGTACTGAAGCAGTAGACGGGCTGGTTTGAGACTGACATCCCAGGACGACAGTGAGTTGCCAACATATCGGAGTAAGAAAAAAAATAGCTGGGTTTGAGTACATGTAAGAACACAGTTGCACAAAAAAATTCATTATCAGCATCAGGCCGACTTAAAAGTGCGATTCAACCCACTGACACAAGGGAAACCAAACGTGGACTTGATCTCCTCGACCATAGCCTCACGCTCCTCCGCCACCTCAATCTGCCGCGTCCCCTGCAGCAGCTCGGCATATTTGAGAATCGCCACTCTCAATTCGTCCATAAGCTTGGCCTGTTCCTCTGGCAACTGCTTTGCCCGCAGCACCACAGCGTCTCTGATCGCATCTGGAGTACGAGGACAGCAGCACTCCGCGCCGAACGCCTTGCCGCACAGCAGACAGCCGCGTTTGCCCGCGCGAGGATCGTGCACACACTCGAAACAGAGATACCAATTCTTGTTGTGCTTGGTGCACTTCGACTGTCGGTTGAAAACCCAATGCTTCTTACACTTTGTCTGCTTGGGAAAGGCACCGGCAAGCTCAGACGCATCCGCCTTCTCCAACACACAGAGCAAACAGACATACTGCCGCGTCAGGGTTCCAAAAATGAGAGCCATCTGCCAAGGCACAATGAATGGATTGGTCTTCAACAGTCGCCAGTCATTCAAGAAACATCTGGTGCAGCTGTGGCGCTGCCTCTCGACATTTGCATTATGATGAACCCGGTGATCAGGGACAATGCACACAGGATAATGCAGATACGAGCTGTGCTTCTTACGACCCTCTTCATCGTGCTTTCTGCGAGCCACTCGCCCACTGCCAACTGAAGCATTGACTGCAAAACGTGCAGCAGAAACAGACGCCTGTCGAAACAATCATAAACAACTACGCACAATGAAATACACAACACCATACCTGAGTGCTCTTTGCTTCAGCCTCCATTCCAGCTGCCAGCTCCAACAGAGCACCTGCATCTGAATCAAGTGGCAATGCCATTGAATGCTTTCAACACCCAATTAATTCTACAGGTTTTCCACAGATTCTACACACAACGTGTATTATAAGCCGTGATTTGACCACACGTGATCAAAAAAAATCTGAGTTCCACTGCTTTTTAAAAAAATCAAACCATACATGGCTTACCAATAAATCCACCAAAACACACAAAACATGCTATTATGCGATGTATGCAACAAACCACTCGACACGAGCACCATACTGAAGCCATGCTTCCACAGAGTGCACCAAAAATGTGCATCAAAGGCCTGTGAAACCTGCACGAGAATGAAATGGAACAATGATGTTGGAATTTATCGAGGTTTTGCAATTTTAATGGTCCTGTGCATGTTCATAGCTGTGTTAGAGAGCTCGCTCATGCAAGACAAGGCCCTACAGAATGTCAACGAGATCCACACATACATGGAAAAGATCAAAGGCCTTGCATCGAATGACGCCCGTGCCAGAGAAAGTCTCATAAGATTCAAAGAGACAGCTCGCTCCGCTGTATTTGCGCTTTCACAGGAGAATGATCTGAAAATGACTGACAATGTCCTCAGGATACGAAAGTATGTGGAACAGATACAATGAGTTGAGTCGAACCGATATTTAATACACGGCAGAGCCTCCACAACACATGCAGTCAGAAGACACAAACCATGTGACATTCGTGCATCCGCCCATGGTCTACCCATCAGTACAAGTATCCAATATACGAGGCGGATAAGTCGATTCATAAATATCAAATTAAGAAAGGCATTCCAGTATATAAGCTCAACGAAGTCACACACCGAAAGAATCGACATGAGCGACACACTCAACCATCGCGTGGCAGATGCGCTGCGCTCCATGCCAATGCACAACGAGTTTGCGTTCTCCGTTGTCGCGGGCAACATGATTGATCCTGTCCTCTTCGCCACTCGCTTCCAAACTCTTCCAGACGGAGAGCCACAGGTCTATGCTCTGGACGCGCCTCGCCTCGAGTGCTTCAAGGCCTACGAGATCACCTCTACCTTCACCTACACGCTCTGCGTCAGTCCCATGGCGCCAATGCAAGTGTATGCGGTGGTGCTGAACACAAAGGGATCCGACCCGCTGGTGCCGCTGCACGCGCCGGAGTTCGCTTCTGTGGCCCAGCAGCGCTCAGTGATCCACTTTGTTGATGAGGCTGCCATGCGCGCATTCGTTTCCAACGCGTAATGGGGTTAAAATGAACGCGTTTGTTCTTAAGTTGTACAAGATTCCTTTTTAAAGACCCGAACGCCGATAAAAAAAATCCAAACAAAACCAAAAACCAACACCATGGAAAAGTGGCGACCTTCAAGCGACAAGACCTATCACCCGATGTGTGAGGCATTCTTCACGCGCAACATCAACAAAGCACTCGTGCACGACATAGTGACTGCACTGGTAACGGCACGCGACGCATATGAGATGGAAACCTTCATGGAAGAAAAGGACACATGCCTTCGCGCCGAACTGCTCGAATGTCTGGCCTATGTTTCAATGTCGAGGCAGTGTTACAATTCTTAGGAACACGAGACCAATTCATTTTAATGAAAATGCTTTGGGGTATACACATGTCCAGGCCCACACGGCTGGCAGCCACTCCATGGACAGACAGCGGCATGATCGACAGACCCATTTGGATTCCAGCCAGTGAACTTGGCAGCCACGTAGGACCCACACGGTTGGCAAGCGTTCCACGGATTGGCCGGAGAGTGGGATCCAGCCTTTGCTTCCTCAAGCGAACTGTCCAACTGCCTGTGCATATCTGTGGCAAGGAATTAGAACAGATTTAAATACCATACAGCCACCAACCAAATTAATTGCGCGAGTGAAAAAAATAAAAACTTATGCATTACACAACCAAGTGTCTCAACTAATGCCAAATGCACCTAAGAGCAAAGGCGTGCATAGCATACACTCTATTTTCATCAGTTGTAGGCTCGGGATGGATGGGATACCAGATAGCACAGTTAATAATACCACCTCCAAAGTATAAACCCTATTGTGTGGAATGCAAAAAGACCATCATTACAGGCGAATGTGATTGATTTTTTGTTCAATAAAAAATTTAAAGTTTCCACGACACAAGCAATCGCAACAAAAAAACTAAAAAAGACCCTCAATGGAAGAGACCTTAGGAGCACTGCACCTATCAGAAAACCGAAACATCCTGCTATTTCCCACAGAGACCAATCTGATCCCCATTGTACCTGCTGAAACATGCACCTCATACCTACACAAATGCAAGAACAATCTCCTTGCGGAAATCTGGGCGTTCTACACCAGCAAGATCAACCCCTCATTCAAAAACTGGCGAGACTCACGGATGACGCGCGTATATTTTGATACCAACAGCATGCCAAAGGTAACCCGCTTCTACACCAATCCAGACGACGAAACGCCAATGGAATCACAGGAGATGGCGTGGAATCTCGTCCTCTATCTCAATACCATATACCTACTAGTCCCAGCCAAAGCATCAAACAACAACAATTCACCCCTTCTCATGCAACCAGGCAAACGCATAGACGACCCACATGACACAGGCTCAAATGGCTACTTTCACTTGCTTGGGTACGTGAAACCCTACTACTCCGAACACAAAGCCATTCTACTGCTCCAGCAACACCTGTCCAAGCTAACGCTCACCGACGAAATGCGCTGCATACTTCGACAAGCGTCCGCGCCGACTTCCAGAACCGTATTTCCATACGCCACAGGACGCAGCTTCTCGACAACTATTCCCAGCAACGAGCTACAGCGCAGCATCATCCAGTCCCTGACACACGGCATCGAATGCATCCAAGGCCCACCAGGCACAGGCAAATCCACCACCATATTCCACATCATCCAGAACCGACTCCCTGACGACCACAAGGCGATTGTCACCTGTGTGCAAAACAAGGCCATCGACTCCATCGTCGAGAAGCTGCGCACCACCGACGTACCATTCGTCGTGCACGGCCACCCCAACAGACTCGGCGACCACGCCAAGGAGTACACCGCCGACGCACAGGCGCTGCGCGATTCAGAGGTGGTTAAGGTTCATTCTGAACTCAAAAGAGCCACGGCCATCGAAACACTCCTCCACAATCGAATGGACGCCATAATGCAACGCCGACTGCCAAGACTGTGGCGTCGGTGGTGGGAACTGTATGCCAAGGAACGCAATCGCGCGCTTCGGAACGACTGTGACAACTGGTTCAATCACACACAGACGCTCCGCGTGCAGACGAAAGCCGCCACCAAAGCAGCTGCCGAGCGCATATTGGACACAGCGCGCGCGCACCTTTCCACCATGGACGGCCTGGCGTCGGCTTGCATTCCCAAAGCCAACATGGTGGCCATCATCGACGAGGCGGGCACGGTGCCCGAGTTCAAAATCCCACACCTACTGAGCGTGGGCGTTTGCGCGATAGTGGCCATTGGCGATCAGAAGCAGCTGCAGCCCTTCACACACAACCAAGACACGAATCCGGACGGCTACTTCCAACGCGTCACCCGTGCAATCAAGGCGCCCATGCTCACAGTACAGTATCGGATGCACCCTGCTATATGTGGACTTGTCTCAAGCCAATTCTACGACAGCAAGCTCCAGACTGCAACCACAATTACCGCTCTTCGAACCTCCGACCCAGACAACGGCCTACACTGGCTGGACTACCCGGACACCCACGCCGAGTCGCGCGATAAGGAGAAGAAGTGCAATATGGCAGAGGTTAGGGTGATTGAGATCTTTATGCAATTGGATCTGCCCTCGCTACTATCTCAGGGAAAAACAGTAGCCATCATCACTTTCTACAAGCACCAATTCGCCCAGCTCATGGAAGCAGGCAAGCGCGCTGGATACGTACGTGCGGAAGACGAGACAAGGAAGGCTGGTCCGACGCTCAGCCGATTCAAACACCCCAACTTTCGAATCGTCACAGTCGACGCAGCCCAGGGCAGCGAGGCCGACGTCGTCGTGCTCTCATGCGTCCGCTGCAACCCCGCGGGAAACCTCGGCTTCATAACCCATCGCAACCGTCTATGTGTCGCGCTTAGCCGCGCTCGGGAGCGTCTGCTTATTGTTGGAAGCAGGCAGACCCTTACACGCCATTCGCTCTGGCGCGCTGTGTGGAAGGCGTGTGTGTGAGGGGTTCTTTTGAATAAAGAACACATCAAGACCACAAGGAGAAGCAAATGCTTTATTTTAAACAACAACCTCAACTGACACCCAAAACCAATGGTGCTTGTCTTGGTCCACAGCATCGAGGCGCAGTGCATCCTGTCCGCAGTCGTAGTATCCCTCGCATTGTATGAGCTCCTCCTCGTCGTCGCCCTTTTTGAGCTTACAAACGACGGCCTCCGACGGAATGAAAAATACAGACTTGTTATCCACATTTGGACAGGGATACGGACCCACTCCGTTGTCCGATACCGTACGCCCAATCATAGCGCAGATCGCGTCGTGGTTCTTGGATCTCGGCCACGGAGCGCTTGTAGGAATAGCCTTCAAGTTCACCGCCACAGTTGCATGCTGCGTGGAAGTTGTAATGGAAGTGTTGGACACCAGCTCTGCTTTGGCAATCCGCCCGCCCTTATCGTCGATGCGACCACTCACACGGAAGTTAACAGGGAGTTGGAAATCAACGGGGTCTTGCTGAACGCAGCGAAGGAGACTGATGGGTTTGGACATTTGAGTTACTGGTTTCCAATGCAAACTGAATTTATATTGAGAGGAAATTCTATTTTTGTTTTTTTTATCTTAAAATTAATTTCTCTATTTCTGGATTCTCTTTTTTGTTGTGTTAAAATTACAATAGAAAAAAAAAAAATCCAAAATAGAAACTTTATTTTAAGATTAAAAAAACCAAAATAGAAGGAAACCAGGATAAAAAGAACCAGACCCATCCACAAACAGTCCAAATGCCACGCACTCTCCGCATTCCTGCGCAGTTCCTCATGGAAAACACTGCTGCATACCCTGTTGTGGAAATCAGCACGGTCTCCTCGCGCAACAAGGGCCTCTTCTTCGCACGCAAGGACGGACGCAATTACATTGCAGCTACGTCAAACAACCCAGCCACACTAACAGCT
>Ga0214921_10001031_pt1 | contig 48708 bp, 34 predicted proteins | sample LL1505_MetaG_FD_177992 | JGI IMG/M metagenome (GOLD analysis project Ga0214921, IMG submission 177992) | Freshwater microbial communities from Lake Lanier, Atlanta, Georgia, United States - LL-1505 | ecosystem: Environmental > Aquatic > Freshwater > Lake | place: USA: Georgia | collected... | reverse complement strand
ACCAGGATGAGTAAGATCAGCATCAGGATCATCACTAACACCAGATGCACCAGCATCATCACTAACACCAGCATCATCACTAACACCAGGAGCACCAGAAGAAGCAGCAGTATAATAACTAACTAAAATCAAGAACAAATTCTGCTGTATCATCTACAAGAAAAATTAAAATTAAATTAAATAAAAGTTTCAAGTTAGCTTTTTACAAAAAAAAGTACTAAAAAAAGTTATGGTAGTAAAGGTTTTGAGGTAGATGTTCCTAAGACCTTAATAATTATAGATCCTATGAAATTACAATAATACCATCAAAAAAATGTTTCTTCAAATCTGTATTCTTTATATTTATTTTCTTTAGTTTTTTAAATTTTGATAAAACATTCATTGTTATATTACAGTATTGTAAATTTAATATTTCAATATCCAATAAATTTTCTAATAATTTATCTGTTAATTGATAACACCCATGAATATCTAATTCTATTAATTTAATTAAATTATTAATAGATTTATCAGTAATTGTTCTTTGATCACACCAAGCCATATTTAATTTTTTTATATTTTGTAAATACTGAAAGGCATTATCAGTAATTAATCTACAATTATCTATATTTAATTCTTCAATTTTAGATAAATATAGAAATATTTTATCAGTTAATTGACTACAATAACTAATATCTAACTTTTTTACTCCATCAATATATTTAAACACATCGTCATTAATTGTTTTTTGATTACACAATACCATAATTAATTCTTCTATTCCTTTTAAATATTTAAAGATAGACCCATTTAAATTATAACAATGTCTAATATTTAAACTTTTAATACCAATTAAATATTTAAATACATCTGTATTAATATTTCTACAATATGACATATCTAATTTTATAATTCCAACTAAATGATTAAAATATTTTCCAGTTAATTGTTCACAATAGGTTAAATTTAATTCTTGTATACCACCTAAATATTGAAAAGATTCTTCTTTTATATTTATACAACCTAACATATTCAGTTTTTTTATACCTATAATATTATTAAATGTTGATCCAGTTATTTTAATACAAAATGTAATATCTAATTCTTCTATCTTTGATAAATATTCTATTGTTTTATCTGTTAATTGTGAACAATTAGCTATTTTTAAAATTTTTAAATTATTAAAGTTTGAAAATAATTCATCAGTTATTTTAGTACAACTAGATATATCTAATGAAATAATATTAGTCAAATTAAATAAATCATTATTTGTAATTTTATTTAAGAAAGGTATAATTAATATTTTTACATTTTTCATGTATTTAAAATGATAATTTTTAATTATTTTGATATTTTTAATAATAATATGTTCAGCTTTTATTAAATCAGTAATATGAATTTTATCATTAATTTCTAAAGTTGATCCGCCTAATTGTTTTAATTTTAACTGTATATATTTTTTTTTGTACAACAAATATTTTTTAAAAAATATTTGTTCTAAGATTTTATTTCTGAAAGAAATAAAATCGTACTTTAGATAAAGATGCAAAGCATCTTTATCTACACTAGGATATTGAGACTTTGTCTCAATATCGTACTTTAGATATTTCGTAAACGAAATATCTAAACTAGGGTGAGGAGCTTTGCTCCCACCGTACATGATATATTTTTTCTTAAAAGAGATATCATCTAAGATTTTATTTCTTTCAGAAATAAAATTGTACTTTAGATAAAGATGCTTTGCATCTTTATCTACACTAGGATATTGAGACTTTGTCTCAATATCTAAACTAGGGAGAAGAGCTTTGCTCCCACTATACATGATATTTTCCTCTTTATAATTCATATTATTTATTACTAATATATATAATATAAATTAATAAAATTATATATTTGTTTAATTATAAAAATTGAAAATTTTTATGTATAAATGTTTTAAATTATTTTTTATTTAATCTTATCAAGATGAAAGTAACATTCTTTTTGATTGCATGTTTATGCATTATGGTCGAAGCAAGGAAGAAGCATTACAATTTGATTGCGTGTTTGGCCGTTGTGGTTGAGTCAAGGAGGCATTACAACTCTAAGACCAGCAAGTCAGGTAAATCTGGTAATCACTATCATCAAGGCGGTGGAGGTTTAAAACATACATCAGGTTTCAATTTCTATTGCAATCCATTTGCAGGCGGACCAGGATCATTAATAGCCATTTTTGTGGTATTGTTCGGAGGGATTTTTCTTACGAACTAATTATATGTACTAATTATATTTATCTTAAAAAATATTTTTTAAGTATAGATGAGTTAGTTCTTAAATCATACCAATTATATCCTGTTTTTTTAACAATTTTTCTTAATGTTTCATAAATAAGATCATAACTTATTTTTTTTAATTTTAATTTTTCAAACTCTGGATATTTATTAATCCATTTCTTAACTTTTTCTATGAAAAATTTTGTAACACCATATCTTAAATTCATATCTTTATTAATATTCTGATATTCATAAAATGTATCATGTCTTGTTGGAGGTACAGGATAATATTTTTTTACATAAATATCATTATTCATATTAATATATAATAGAATTTATTTTATTTTAAAATAAAAATTGTAAACATCTTCATATAAATTTACTGATTGACCTATTTTAAAATTATCTATCCAATTACTAATATAATTTTTTATAATGTCGTCATCTAATTTATTGATAGTTGTTGAATCAAATTTAGAAATAATTTTAATACAAATATTTTGTAAATATTTTTTATATAATTTTAGTGAATCAATATTATTAGTTATCCAACATGATATAATTCTAGATAAAGTAATATCAGTATAAGTAATTAAATTATTATTAATCCATTCATTTAAATTTTCTATATTATTTATATTATATATTTCGAGTAAATCTTGTGAATCTAATGAAATTGGTGGTAATTGAATATATTCTTTATATTTATTTTCACCATTACAAACATAATTATCATATTCATTAAATTTATTATTTGAAATAAACATTTTAGTTAAACATATCGGGTTTATAAATCCAGATGTATCAATAGGATTTAAAGTTATTGGATGTATAATTCTATTATTTGGTTTTACAGTCATAATATTTTTTGAATTAAATTTTTTTTCATCCTTAATAATTCTTTTAAACATATTATTAATATATTAGATAAAAATATTTAAGGAAAACTATATTTAAATAAATAATGAGTAGTGAAAATGAATCATCTGAATATTCTTCAGACTATATTTCTGAATCAAGTGATGAAAATATTCAACAAGAAGAAAATTTAGATTTATATTGTAAAATAATTAATAATTATAATATAATATATGAAATAGGAAGAGGATCATATTCAATTGTCTGGTTGGCCTATAATATTAATAATCAGAAATTTTATGCTTTAAAAGTACAAAATCCTACAGAATATAAAGAAGGTTTAAATGAAATACAATTTGTTAAAAAATTACCTATTAATCCACCTGTATTTAATAATTTATTTGAATATTTTATTGAAAATATAGATGATAAAAAATATATTTGTTCAGTATGGCATTTACATTCGGGTAATCTAGATTCATTAATTAGAAAGGGTGATTTTAAAAATGGTTTACCAATAAATTTAGTTGAAAGTATTATGAAACAGTTAATAGATGCATTAAATATATTACATTATAATTTTAAAGTATATCACGGTGATATTAAAACAGATAATATATTAATTAAAGGATTAAATCAAAGAGATGAATTTATAATAAATGAATATACAAAAGAAAATTTTAATGAAAAATATTCTAATGAAAAGAAAAATTATTGGTTAGGAAAAGGAAATAATTTAAATAATATTGATAAAATTAATAAAAAAATAAAATCTAATATCAGATTGAATATTCATGAGGAAATTACAAAAAAAATTATTAAAAATTTGGATGAATCAAATATATCTAAATATAAAATAGATAATAAATATTTAGAAAATTTACAAATAAGTTTAGCAGATTTTGGAACATATTGTAGTGAATATAATTATTATGATGAACCATTTGGAACTAGATATTATCAAGCACCAGAAATAATTTTAATGGGAGATTGTTCATACCCTGTTGACATATGGGCATTAGGTTGTACTCTATATGAATTATTAACTGGACAAATTTTATTCGATCCGCATAAAGATTCAAAAGGTACACGAGATTATTATCATTTATGTTTAATAAATGAAACATGTGGAAATTTTACACCTAGTTTTCTTAAAAAAACAAAATATTACAAAAAATACTTTAATTCTAAATTTAATATTATTGATTATGATAATCAATTAAATAATAAATTAAATAATAATGAAAATATTTTCACTATTATAACAAAAATGTTAGTTATTGATCCATTACATAGGATAACCACTAAAAATTTGCATCAAATTATAAATAGCGGAAAGTAATCCGACTCAGTTTCTTAAAAGGCTCTAAATCCAGACTGTTTTGAAAAAGCGTTACCATAATTTGCATCGAATTCATAACCTGGTCCAGAATTATTTACATCCATTTTGTTGTATTCTAAATTTGGACTCTTACGCCCAAATTTAGATATTACAACAAAACGTTTTTCTGCATCCTTTTGCATCTGATATATCTGATCAGATGTTGCTGCTTGCCAACCCTGTTCATATTTTCCTGTATCCGGATTCCAGAAGGGCATTTTGTTTAAATAACCTAGATAGGGTAGGTATGGAATATTATTTATATTAAGCAATCAATATAATATTAAAAATTCAATTTTTTTATAAATTATACATCAAGGTAATATATAATTAAATAAATTATACATCAAGGTAATATATAATTAAATAAATTATACATCAAGGTAATATATAATTAAATAAATTATACATCAAGGTCATTTTTAATAACATTAGTTTCTATATCTGTAATGAAAGTTATATTAATATATCCACCTCCTTTAATTGGTTCACCAAATTGTTTATTCATAAATTTAATAAAATCTACTTTCTTAGGAATATTTTTAGAATCATAAGTTTTCTTATACCAATCTTTAAATTCTTCCCATAAATTATCACGACCAATACTATCAGTAGTATTATTTGTAATAATAATTTTTTCAGTAATAAACTCTGTATAGAAATCATTTTCCATTTTGTATTGATTAGTAAATGCCATTACTTCTTCTGGATCAGCCAAATAATTACTAGTTTTATATTGAGTATTATAAATATGAATCAAATAACTAATAAATGTTGGAGCCCACTGTTCAATCTTTTGTTTTAAAGTATTATCAATCATAAATTCATTTGGTTTACTTGGTTTATCAGTAAATTTAGATCCAAATTGAATTACTCTTAAACGTCTCCATGTACCATCATCATTTGAAGGCACTGCTGGTAATTGATTACATGTTAGAAAATATTTCATTTGTGGTTTAAATTCAATCATTTCAGCAGATCCTTTAAACAGATCTCTTACTAATACTTTATCACCACCTGTAAACTCTTTCATTACACCTACATTCATTTTCTCACCATCGTCAGTTTCTTGAAAAACACCACAGCGTCTTCCTTTCATTCTAACTTTCTCTGGAGATGTTTCATTAGAAGAACCTCTTTTCCTTGTAATAATAGTAATTGGACATGACATATAATAATCACCAAGAGCTAAATACATCAAATCCATTGTTAATGATTTACCATTCGAACCTGATCCTGTCATAATATATAATTTCTCTTCTTTAGTTGTTCCTGATAAACAAGTACATAGCGCATTCAAAAAATAATCTCTAACTGCTTTATTAGGTAAAACTTGATCAAAAAATTTAAATATATGATTATTAAATGGATTCTTCTCATTCCATTTATAATAATCATTCTTAGTACTTAATGTAATATAATCATCAGGGCGTCCATCTCTAAATGTACCTTGTTCCAAATCATAAATACCATTTTCAAATCCAATCAAAGTTATATTTGAATCTAATTTTTGTTCAAAATTTGAATCATAGAATAAAGCTTTACACTCATCCATTAAAGTATTCTTAAATGTATTATTCATTAATTTTTCTACAATTTTATCAATCCTAGATCTTTTATTTTGTAATTCTTCTTTTTCAAAACCTGAAATTTGTGTTGCTTTAATACTTAATTCTGCAATTTCTCTATTATATTCATTTGCAAAATCTTCTGATAATAGAATTTTAAGAGTATAACCTTCTTCAATACGATTCCACCTATGATTTCTAAATTCCCACCAAATATTACTTTTTAAAGCTGAACAAACAAATCTATCAGAATATTTTGAATAAACACTTTTTGCAAGGTAATAAGTATTACCATCTAAACTCTTTTTCATCATTGATTTAAATTCTTCACGATTAAATACTTCATATTCTTTTGGATCATCTTGTTTAGCCCAATAAGCTAAAGATCTAATAGTTAATACATTTCCATTTAATGGGTTTTTCATAGTATTCCATGTTTTCTCACATTCACCTTCTTTATATTTACGACTACATTTTTTAGAAAATTCAATCCAAACAAGTAATAAAGAATTATCAATATTATGTAATGCTAATCCAACTCTCAACCAATCATGATAATCAGACGCACGTTTATCACTTAACATATCAGTATATTTGGTTGCACGTCTAATAATATCTTCCTTAGCTTGTGGTATATCATATTTAATTTGCTCTGCTTTAACTGAAGAATTAATACCAACTTTGTCACATTCAGCATCTATTTCAGATGTATTACAAGTTTCTAATAATCTAGTTGAATTTTTCTTAGAATATTTAGGTTTTTGAATAGATAAATAATTAATAATATCTGATTCACTATATTCTGAATCAGAATCTTCTTTCTTATGATAATATATAACATTTAATTCTTTATCAAGTATTTGTGATAATTGATAAAGGGATCCGTTTGGTTTTTTACCACCATATAAAAACCAAGCATTTGTTGATACAACTGCTTTATCAATAATTTTATCAGGAGAATTAGAAAAACTAGTGAAAGTTCCTTCATTTTCACATTCTTTTACAACATGATGCCTAATTAAATGTCTAACTTGTTTGTTTGCAATTAATTCTGGGAACATAATATGAAAACCATCTTTATAAACTCCTTCTTTTTCTGATGGATTATTTTTCTCAAGAAAACATACATTATAATCTACTTTATCAACATCTAAAAAATTATTAATTGATTTAATATATTTTTTAGCAATATTTAATACCATATCATAATCATACAATCTACCACTTTTATAATCTTCAGATGGAATTTCAAGATCAATATCAATAATTAATGGCGAATATTCTTTCTGTGTTTCTAAAATTGCAAAATCATTTACTCCATTTTCAATAGCTTCAATATACTTTGTCATAAAATCCTTTCGTTGCTCCTTATCTAGGAAAAATTTTCCTGAAAATAAACCATATGATAAATGTGTTGCTTTATCTTTATTATCATCAGTACATCTAAATTTATTGAGAAAATCATAGACTTTCTCTTTATATTTTATTAATTTCTTTGGATTAATTTTATCGGTCATAATATAATTACTTAAAATAAGATTTTTTTATATATATTTTTCAATTTTTTTAAATCATTTTGAATCTAATGATCAATTACGATGATTTACATCGTGAATATTAGAATAATTTATTAATTTTATTTTATTCATCATATACTTTTTTTTAAATTTTAAATATTTTCTAAAATAATGATCTTTATTTAATTCTGGAATATTTAAAGTATGATGTTCATATAGATATCTAGGTTGATGTATTCTTGTATTTTTAATTGTAGATCTTAATATTTGAATTTTATTATTATTAATTTCTAAAACTTGTGGTACACGAGGGCCTAAATACTGTTTTTCTTTTGATTTATTTCGTATATTTGAAATATTTATTAATTCATCAAAACCACGACTACTTCCAATATCAACTTTATAAATAAATCTTTCATTATCATCAATTTTAAATTCATTAGGATTTATTGAAACTTCATCATTTACATCTTCTACTGTATCTTCTATTAATTTAACATCTTCACCATATGGATTAAATTTATCTATTTTATTAATAATATTTGGTTTTATACATTCCATAGAAATACCAAATATTCTATTATCATCGTGAGTACTATTTTTAACACCTGTATAAACTGGTCCATTTATTATTTCTCTTGTATTATCTTTTGTTATCATAGTAAAAGTACTATTCTTTATTTTATTTGATTCATCATACAGAAATTGTACACAATGTCCAACTATTATCCTGAAATCATTTACTTCATATCCTTCATTTTTAATTATAAAATTTTTTAAATTATTTTTAATTGCATCACATTTAATATGTTGAACTATATTTTTCTTTGGATTATTAATTCTATCATAATCTCTTCCAAATAATGTATCTTCATAATTATCTAAAATTTGAATTAATAAATGATCACTTATATTTGTATTTAATAAATTATTAATTTCAATATAGTTATCAAGTGTTTTATTATGATCAATAGATCCATGTGTAAATAAATTATTATTAATCTTTAATAAAATTCCAATACCATCTTTTAATATTAATTCACCTCCGTCTTGATTCCATTTAAAATAATCAATTCTAGATTTACCATTATAATAGAAAAAATCTAATTCTTTAGTTTTTTCTGGAATATAATTATTATAATTAAAAAATTCAGGACAGTCTATTAGATTTATTAATTCATGATTACCTAATATTTTATGAATTCTATTTTCACTACTAATATTTAATGCATTTATAAATCTATAAATTTTAATTTCAATTTGATCATATTCATGTTCAAGGCAATCATTATAACATCTTGAATCTAGCGATGCATGTCTTTTTATAATATCGCCTCGGAATCCATCTAAAATATCACCACAAATAACAACATGTGTATTACCACCACACCATTCATAATTTAGATCATCAATATATTTATTATTCACATTTAAATCTGATTCTAATAATTCTTCAGTTTCTCTATCTAATTCGAAAGGATTAAAACCATTTTTTTTCCTTATAACTTTAGCACAATCTCTTAAAGCAATTATTAAAGAATGAATATCACCATGAATATCAGATAAAGCAATAATTCTTGTTATATTAGGATCATAAATATTAGTTTTCCAAACCATTTATATAAATAGTTTATATTATAATTTATAAAAATAAAATTTATAATTAAAATTGAAATTAAATTATTTAAAATCTTGATTATGTTATACTAATATGTATTTCTGTCCAAAATGTTCTTATTTATTTGATATTTCAAAATTATCTAATACTACTAAATTAGAAGATACTAGAACTGTTATTGAAAAAATCCCTGAAGCATTTATTATTTTTGAAAAAACGCAAAATTTTTCAAATTATAAAGCAGCTTTTACTAAAGAAGAAATTAATAAAAATAAGAAATATCAAAAATTAAAAGATGAAGAAAAAATTAAATTTAATCAATTATTTGAAGAACTATTAAGTTCTGGTGCAGAATTTAAATGTAATAATTGTAATTTTTCGAAACAAATTACAGAAACAACATTATTATATCAACTAAATATGGAAGACAAAGTAGTTAAAATTACTAGTTTAGAAGAAAATAAATTAATATGTAAAGATTCAACCTTACCTCATACACATGATTATACCTGTAAAAATGCAGATTGTATAACAATTAAAGATATTAATAGAAAAGATGCTATTTTTTACAAAGATAATTCAAGTTATAAAGTAAATTATATTTGCACTTTATGTTATTATAATTGGTAGAATAAAATTATAAATTTTATCCTAGTGTAAAATAAAATTATAAATTTTATCCTAGTGTAAAATAAAATTATAAATTTTATCCTAGTGTAAAATAAAATTATAAATTTTATCCTAGTGTAAAATAAAATTATATAAAAACTAAACTGATAATTGTGATAATAAATGATCTTTATTTAATTCATCTAATGTCCATATCTCATATTTACCATTTGGTAGTGGTCTTTTAATTTTATATGGAATAATATTTCTAATAAATTCTTCTTCTGCAATTTTATCATATGATAAATGTTGGAAATTTTTAACTAAAGGTTTTGCACCCATAGTTAATTGTTTTGTTCTTTCTCCTAATATTCTAACCATCTCATATTTTGTTAATCTATTAACACTGATTCTATTTTCTTTTGATAAATATTCATTGCCTTGTTCACTAGGTACCTCAACACTTTCATTATTATCAAAAAAATCATTATCATCTTCTATTGCATCATCAATTGCACAATTATTATTTTCAGTATCAATTATTATTTTTTTATCATCATCGTCATCATCCTCGTCTTCATCATCTTCATCTAACTCTTCTGTATCATTAATATCATCATCGTTTATTTCAGTATTAATATTATCAATATCATCATCAATTTCATCTTCGGAATCTTCTTTTTTAATAATTCTTTTTGGCATTATTATATATATATATATATAAATAAATATTTTTATATATCAATTTTTTTTTATTTAAAAAAACCTGTAAACAATTTTTTTATTTAAAAAAACCTGTAAACAATTTTTTTATTTAAAAAAACCTGTAAACAATTTTTTTTATAATACATCTAAATTTGTAAAATTAAAAATCTAATATTTTCTACTTGAATGATACTATTGGACGAATATGACCTGCATATTCTGAAATCTCAACGCGTCCAAAGTGAGTATCAATCCATACTGAATGAACATCATATGTCCATTCACCAATAGTATCATCATCTTCTTGAAGAATAGTCTTATACCAATCAATAAATAACATCATTTTTGATGTATCAAAAGGTTTGCATAAATTTAGAATTTTAAATACAAATATATCAGGATTTTTTTTACGATGTGGAAAATGTAATTGTCTAAACTCATTTAGATTACTTAATAATTCATGCTTATGATCTTCAATTAGACGTAACTTTTCTTGACAGTATTCTTCAATCGCTTCATACTCACGATTTCGTAATAATGCAGGATGATCACTAACTCCTAAACCATCACAAACTAATGTATAATATTCCTGTTTAATTCGGAGTTCATTTTCCATTTGATTTAAATTTTTATATTTTTTTTATTAATCTTCCTAAAATATATTATTTCAATTTTTTTAGATAAATTAACTTAATTACTTATCTAATTAAAATCAAAATTATTTAATATGTATTAAATATTATAGTTATATTTAACCATAAAATTCATCATTTTCTAATGTTGTAATTTTATTAGTTTTCTCTTTAAGTAATTCCATAAATTCTTCAAAACTATTAAAATCTTTATCATTAATTTTAATTATTATTTCATTTTTAGGATATTTATTAAATGTTTTTTTTATTTTATTATAATCAAGATCGCATAAGTAAACTGTAAATAAATCTTTTTGTAAAGAAAATCTACTAAAAATTTTTATGATATTACTTAATGAAATTTCTAATTCTTTTAATTTTTTAAAATGTTGATTTGATATTACTGAAAAAACAAATCCATTATTTTCAATATAATATTTTGGTATATTTGGAATAGTTGGTAAATTACAAAAATATAATAAATTTGTATTTATTATCTCTAATTTAAATGTAATTTCCTCAATCTTTTTATTTTCAAATATACCTAATGTTATTTTATCACCACTTTTAAAAAATAAACCAAAATCACTAATTGAAATTTTTTCAGGATAAAAATCAACTTTAACATAACCATTATTATCTATATTATTATTATTTATACTTACTATTATTGTATCTTCTTTCAAATATTTATATAAATAATAATTTTTATTTATTAATGTAACTTTAATACCATTCATTTCAGAATTACCAAAAATAATTTCCTTAAATTCTTTTTGTATTATGGCTTGAAAATCAAATAATAATAAAGGTCTTCTAATAATAACTTGTTGATAATTATCTTGCCATATACTTGAAAAACGATAAATGGGAATTGCATATCCAGTTTTCTCTGCTTCACCAGATTGTTTAGAAACATTAACACCAATAATTTTATATTGATTATCAGTATCTAAAATAATCAATGGTCCACCAGAATTACCTGAATTTAATGCAGCATCTGTTTGAATTAAAGAATCTTGATATCCAGATATACTGCCTTTCGTAGCTTTAACATTTTTACTACCTAGTGGAAATCCTACAGCAAAAACAGATGTTTCATTTAAAATTTGTTTTTTATCATTAATAAATTTAAATTCTAATATTCTATGATCAATTATTTTATTATTAATTATTTTTATAACTGCAAGATCATCATCAGGAAAAACATTTTTAATTTCACATTGTATTTCATTAATTTCTTTAAAAGATATATAAATAGTTAATGCTCCTTCAATTACATGATAACATGTTAAAATTAAATCATCAGAAATAAAAAATCCTGATCCACTAATATTATTTGTATCATATTTATTTAATGGATGATTGAAATCATTATTTTGTATTGTACTATTAATTCTAACAACTATATTCTCCCAATTATTCATAATTATAATTAAATAGATTTTAATTATTTCATAAAATATAATTTCTAATTATTTATAATGATGAAACTATTAACAGAATCTCTATTAGTTGGTATTATTACACTTGTTATTGGTAGTATTATTTTTAATTTATCAGTTAATAAAGTAAATAAAGAAAAAAATAAACCATCTGGGATTAATTTTGCTTTTTTCATTACAGGATTTATTCTACATTTAGGATTAGAATTTTTAGGATTTAATAAATGGTATTCTAATAAAGAATATATAACTGGTATATGTAGATTAAATGATTTAGGTGAAATAAAATGTAAATTGTTTTAAATATATAATTTAATTTTAAATTGATCTACCAATAATAAATCTAAACAATATATTCTAATAATATGTTCTTGATGTTTTTGATTTAATAATAAAGAGAAATCACGGACTTTATTATCTGAAATAACTTTATCAGTTTTTAAATTATAAAATGTTATATGATTTAATGGATTAGATTTACCTCCTACATATCCTACTTTAAATTTTAAAATAGTATATGAATCTGGATTAAATTCTTTTAATTTTTCTTCATCAAATTCGATAGGATTTAAAGATATATCTTGATATACAAGTTTTGGTAATTTCCTTTCATTAATATCTTTTAGTATATTTTTAATTTTATCATTAATTTTATTATGCCAAATGAAAGAATCAATTAAATCTAACATTTTTTCAATATCTAAAATATATTCTGAAATTTTATACTCTTTTTCTAACTCAAATAATAATTTTATTACTAAAATTTCAATAGCTTTAACTGCTTTATGATTATATATTTGTCTGTGTAAACGATATCTTAAGAAAAACATTTGATATATATCTTCTGAGCATTGTAATGAATAACAAATTTTATTATCAATAACTTTAGCATCATTAATAATTCTATTAAAATCAAATCCGCATTTTAAACCTACTGCTTGAGTATCTCTAGTTAAGTAATCAAATTTATCAACATCAATAGAATTTAATGGATTAGAAATAATTTGAAATATCCATTTTCCAACTTGATATTTACTTTTCCATTTTGAATATTCTGATTCTTTTGGATTAATTAAATCTCCTATAAACTTTAACTGATTTTTATCAAGATTAATATTATTAATTTCTACTAAATAATTTAATAAATTTATAGATCTATTCTCATGAGTTGTATTATTAGTTTTTGATTTAATATCATCAAAATTTATTAAATTTGGTAAAAATTGATCATCAAATAAATGAGAAAACATTAAATGTCCTAGATCATGACATAATCCTGCTATAGAAACTAATTCTATAATTTCATCTGTAATTTTTAATTCTTGTTGTTTATTTGATATATTAGTTATTAACTTTTTAGCTAAATAATATGTCCCAATTGAATGTTCAAATCTTGTATGAGTTGCTGTTGGAAATACTAAATATAAAACTCCAGTTTGATGAATATTCCTTAATCTTTGGAAAATACAAGTATCAATTATTGAAGAAGCAATTTTATCAATATTAATATATCCATGAATATTATCATATATTATCATTAATTAAATAAAATATTTTACTTAAAATAAATTAATATCAATTTTATTTACACCGATAAACCACGAACCCAAATATTATCACATTTTGGTACAGACTTTTGCCCAGGCTTATAATGTTTATAATTTTTAATATATGGATTTTTATCAAAAGTACATGAGTATGTTTTATTAATTTTACACATATGTTTAAATTCAAAGTATGCTAAATCTACAGACTTCTCAAAAATACTTAATGGAATATCTTCACGAGTAAAATTTTTGTTGCGTAACTCCTCTGCTATAGGTAGTATATCAAGACTCATCACAAAATCAAAAAAATCTTTTAATATTATTGATAAGAATTCTTTATCAAAATCAGGAATATGAACTTTAATATCTGTCTCTTTAATAATTTTAAGATAAGGTTGTGTATCCTGTCCAAAAGTTTCAAAATCCCAATCATTTACATCCAAAAATATTGGATTTTTGTTATAACTAAATATTATAAAAGTACCACGATCTTTTTTAAATAATTGTACACCTTCTATATCGCCTAATCTAATTGGATTTTCACTTAATACTGAATAGGTAGATTTTACTTCTATTTTATGATCACATGATAAACAGAATAAGTCAGAGGATCTCCAATTACAATAACATAGTTCATCTTTACATTTTGGACAATTAAATGTTGATGCAGCTACTTCTGCTAATATAGACCTAATTCTTATTTGAAATGCTCTTGAAGTAATTGCATTAGTAATTCCTTTAACTACACAGTAAATTATTTCTCGCATCGACATGATCATAACTGCTAATATTTTAGGATTAACTGAGCCTTGATGTTCTAGTATTATTTCAATTAATTTTTGAATTATAATGTCACGAATACTATCAACTTTATCTGGTATATTTTTTGATCCAAAATTTTGTCCAGAACTAGTATAGTATTGTTCAATTATAATTCTCAAAGATTTATCTTTTATTAGATCAAATTGAGGCTCCATTGTTATTTGGAATGAATATTAGTAATTTTTTTTTAAATAATGTTATAAAAAAATAATTTCAATTTTTTTAAATAAATTGAATTTTAATCTATATAAAAACAATTTTTATTATATATTTAAATGGATAAAATATGTATTCTAATCAATCAAGCAAATGAATTAATTGAGAAAAATAATCCAATGCAATTAATCAATGATCTAAATAATACTATTTCAAATCAAGAAATAGAAATTAATAAATTATCAATTTCACTTAAAAATATTGATAATAAATATTTAGAACAAATTAAAAAGTTACAATCTGAAATAGATTCTATGAATCTTGAGTTAAAACAAAAAAATGAAGAAATAAATAATTTTTCAAAGTTTTCAATTATTCAAAAAGTTAATAAACAATTAGAAGAAAAAAATAACTATATTCAAATTTTAGAATCTCAAATTGAAAAAGTAAGGAAAAATAAAGTAGAACCTATATCACCTAAAATAGCTCAATCAGATGAAACTGTTGATGATCCATTTAAAAAATCTAAAAATAAAATAATTGATGAAAGATCTGAAAAATTAATTGAATCAACTAATGAAAAAGAAACAGTTGAAGAAACAGTCAATGATATTATTATTGAAACAGTTACTGAATCAATAGTGAAAGACTCAAAAGGAGAAACAATTAAAGAACCAGTTGATGATGCTATAATTGAAACAGTTAAAGAATCATTAGAAGAACCAATCAAAAAACCTAAAAAGAAAAATAAAATAATTGAAGAACAAATTGAAGAACCAACTAAATTAGAAGTTAAGGAACATATTGATGAAACAGTAAAAAAATCTAAAAAGAAAGATAGAATGATTGAAGAATTTAGAAATGATACATTTAATCCAGAAATTTTTAATGAAATTAATGGTTATCAATTAATTATATATAAGAAAAAATACTATTTAAGAGATTTAGAAACAAATCAATTATATGATATTGATGATTATAAACCAAATAAAATTGTAGGTATTTATACAATTAATGGTAAAGTAAAGTTAAATATCTAACTCATTTAATATTGATCTAATAGTTAAATTTAAATGTCCAGAATATTTAATTAATTTTTCTATTATAATATTTTGTGGAATATTTAAATTTAAACTTAATACTTGAATAGATAAATTATTATAATATTCTTTTTCTTGTTCAGAAAGTTCATCAAATGTTTTATCATTAACAAGAGAATCTAATAAATCATTATTTTGAATATAATTTGATAATAGATTAAATAGATTTGGTTTTCTTTTATATATATCTAATAAAGATATAAAATCATTATCTGAAAATAATAATAATGTTTGTTCATTCATTTTATGAATAACTTCATGAGTTAAATGTACTTGCTCAGTTTCAATTTGAGTTATTGGATTATTTATTTCGTCATCCGAATAATTATCAGATAGAGATAATATACCAGTCCCATGTGTTGTAAATATATTTTGTAACTTTTGTCTAATATCTTGATTAAAAACAAATACAAAAATATTATGTTTTTCATTTTGATTAATATGATAAATTTTATTTATATCTGTAATTTGTTCTGAATCAATTATAAATTTAACTTCTTTAAGCTCATCATCTGTTAATCCCCAAGTTTTAAAAAGTATATGAATACTTGCAAGATTAATATCACCTTCGAAAGGATCAATTATTTGAAAGTATTTATTATTTATAACGAATCCTACTAATTTAAATATTAATGGCATTAATATTTAAATTAAATTATTAATTATATATTAAATCAATTTTTTTACAACTATTAACATATTATAAAATTAAAGATCTTTAAAACTATTATAATAAAAAACTAATCTATTAATTTTATTAATTAATTTAAATTTAATTAATCCATATTTATTTACTAAAAGATTAAGTAATTCGTCAGGATTTGGTTTCATTAATTTTAAATCATCTTTTAATATTGGTGAATTATGATAATCTAAAAAATATTTTTTTGCTTCCTTATATTCAAAATCATTTGGAATATTATAACCTTCAGATTTTAATTTATCAATAGTGCCTTCAATTGTTTTATATTTTATATATGTTTCGAAAATTTTATTAGATTTAATATCATTAATATGTAAACAATAATCACATCCAAATAATATACATAATTCAATAAATTGTTCATATTCAAGATTTAAATTAAATAATGTTGATGATAATTCTATTTCAATTGGTGATTTTTTATTAGATGATAAATTTCTAATTATTCTTGGTGATCCAAATGTTAAAATATCCATATCTTCTGTTAATACTGCATATACCATATTTTCCCTGCACAAATATGATAATTGAGAATCAGCTTCTTCAGGTGCATCAACATAAGGAATTCCCATTAATTTTAATAATTCACGACATTGATTCATTTGTGTTTTTGTAATTGTAACACTTCTTTTTAAAAATTTAATTTTATCTTCTTTCGTTGTAGCTTCCTGTAATTTTTCAATAGCTTTTTTTTTAATATTTTTTCTAGTGTCAATTACTTTTCTTTTAAGTTCTGGAGGTTTACCATCAAACACATAAATTGGTATAATACCTTTCTCTAAAAAATTAATTGTTTTATTAAATAATCCTAAAATATGCGAAGTTATATCTCCATTTTTATTAGTAAGATCTGCACCTGAATTTCTAATTGAAATTACAACTTGATAAATTAAAATAGAAATATCTATTGCTATCTTTTTACCATGATAATCATTAAGATTAATTTTTTTTACAATATTTGGTTTTTCTGATAAAAATTTAAGTAAATTTTTAATTCCCATATGAATATGTTATTCTTTAAACTAATAAATCTTTAATAGTTTATAAATCAATATTTAATTTAAAAATTATTATTTTTTTTCTATTATTACTATATAATGAAATTTTCAATTGTTTATCCACATCCAGCATTAATTGATGCAGATTCTTTCAAAGAAGCAATTAAAGAATATGTTAAAATGAATCGAGATTTTAATATTAATCAAATGATTATTACAGATAAAATGAATCATATAAATGCAGATCTTAATTATTACAGGAAAAATAATGTTGATAAAGTAGGAATTAATATGTATCCAATTAGCCCGAATTATAATATTTATCCTAATTTTTATGGACCTGTTAATGTTCAATCTTTAATTCCTGATTCTAATAATTCTAGTATTTTATATGCTCCAACTATTGTTCCACCATTTTTCCCAAGAGTAGTTAATATCGATTTACCTGATAACTTGTAAAGTTAGAAGATAAAATAATATTTTTAATAATTTTTAACCTGATAACTTGTAAAGTTAGAAGATAAAATAATATTTTTAATAATTTTTAACCTGATAACTTGTAAATTAATTAAATAGTTTATAAAACTATTTAATTGAAATCATACTATATTTTTAATTATGGAATAGACAATTTTAATATATCTAATGCTTTTGTTATTTCAGTATCACCCTTTCTAGCTTTAATATCAGCAGGTATATCCCTTATAATTTTTTTGGTTCTTCTAAATTCATTTAATAAAGCTCTTATTTCTGATGCATCATTTATTTTATATATTAAACTTATAGCACCAATAATTTTAATATCATCATCGCTTATATCTGGAAAAGTAAATCTTAAATCAGTCTTATCAATTAAATCTCTAAATAAAGACCTAACAAAATCTGGATAAGAGTATGATGGAAAATCTTTATCATATTTTATATATATTAATCTATCAGAATCTACATATTGATCAGTATAAATAATAAAAAACTTTGCCATTATACCTGTTCTATGTAATCTATCATAAAAATCAGTTGTTCTTGTTTTTTTACTTTCATCGATATCAAAACCAGTATTTTCTCTGAAAATTCTTAAAACTGCATCATTATTTGTTTCATATGAATATTTTTCACCATAAGGAATAGTAGGTTTACCTAATTCATTCTTAATAAATAATATACCTCTTGGAGTAACAAAAATAATACCAATATATTTTACTTCACCGAATCTTGATCTATTAATTATATTTAATTTATTTTTTAAATGAGAAATTGGATCTATTTCATTTCTAGGAGCAAATAATGGCATATAATTTGGTATAAATGGTGGTGGCATTGGGACTGGTATCATCATTGGTCTTGATAAATATTGAGGTCCTTGTGGTGGAATAAAAATAGATCTTCTAGGAGATTGATTTCTAGAGCGATTACTTGGAGAATGGTGTCTAGAGTGATGGTGTCCGGGCATATATTAATTATTAGATATTTTTTTCTAATTAGAAATAATATGTCAGATATTAATAAAGAATTTAAAAAATATAAAATTCCAATAAGTAATGAAAAAATGGAAGATTTTTGTTTACCTAAAAAATTTAAGTTACAACCACAACAAGAGTTTTTATCTAATCTTCTAATTAGTAAACATTCCCCTTGGAATATTTATGATAATATACGTGGAATACTTTTATTTCATCAAATTGGTGCTGGTAAAACATGTACTGCAATATCTATAGCTGAAGAATTTAAGAGGAAAATGAATATTGTAGTTGTGTTACCTGCTGCATTAATGGGTAATTTTTTAACTGAATTAAGATCAGAATGTCCTGGTGATGAATATATAACTTATGATGAAAGACAAAAAATAAAAAATCTAAAACCTGATGATGATACATATAAAAAAATAATTAATAAATCAAATGAAAGGATTGAAAAATATTATACAATATATTCATATCATAAATTTGTTTCTTTGATTAATGATAATAAAATTAAAAAATTAAATAATACATTATTAATTATTGACGAAGTGCAAAATATGATTTCACTCAATGGTAGTTTTTATAAAGCTTTAAAACAAGTGATCGATGATTCTGAAAATAATTTAAAAATAATATTATTAAGTGCAACACCAATGTTTGATCAACCAGTTGAAATTGCTTTAACATTAAATTTACTAAAAACAAATGATTTAATACCAATTACTAAATTTAATCAAGAATATATGAAAATTAAAAAAAAATCATCTGGTTTAGAATATCATAGTAACAATATGAAAAAATTTAGATCACAAGTCTCTAACTTAATATCTTATTATCGTGGTGCACCTCCACAAGCTTATCCAAAATCAGAGTTTAAAGTTGTTAAATGTAATATGAGTGAATTTCAATATAAAAGTTATTTAACAACATTAAGTACTGAAGATAATTTTGTTAGAGGTTCATTTAAAAATGTAGATATTCTTAAACTCCCACAAAATTTTTTCTTAGGACCTCGAATGATATCAAATATAGCTTTCCCTAATAAATCAATTGGAGAAGTTGGATTTAGTTCATTTAAAGGTGATTATTTACAAATGCAAAATATAGGTGATTATTCAATTAAATTTTTAAAAATAATAAAAAAAATAGGTGAAGCTGATGGACCAGTTTTTGTTTATTCTAATTTTAAAGAACTTGGAGGTATACGTTGTTTTATTACATTTTTAGAATATCATGGTTGGAAAAACTATTTAAAATATGGTGAAGGTAAAAAACGTTTTGCTATTTGGAGTGGAGATGAATCACAAAATGTTAAAGATGAAATTAAATATATATTTAATCAAAAATCAAATGAAAATGGAACAAAAATTAAAATCATGTTAGGAAGTCCTTCTATTAAAGAAGGAGTCAGTTTACTTAGAGTACAACAAGTGCATATGATTGAACCCTATTGGAATATGTCTAGAATGTTACAAATTATGGGTCGTGCAGTTAGATTTTGTTCTCATAAAGATGTACCTAAAGCAAAAAGAATTGTTAAAATTTATTTATATTTAGCAACTTATCCTGGTGAAAAAACTATTGATCAATATATATGGAGTTTAGCAAAAAAAAAGAATAAATTAATTGAAGAATTTGAACAAGTTTTGAAAGAAACTGCTATTGATTGTGAATTATTTTATAATAGGAATTCATATAAAACAGATGAAACAAAATTAATATGTAAAAGTTAAAAATTAAAAATGCATTTAATAACTTTGATTCAAAAACAAATGGAGAAGAAAGATTTTTCTAAATATTATTTTTGATGTGGGATGCCGTTCAGACAGTGAGTTCATTAATTTTAGCGGTGAAGTTCATTACTTTGATCCTGTTGAATCATTTATAGAAAATTTAAAAAATCAAAAAAATATAAATAAAAAATCGTATTTTAATAATTTTGGTTTAGGTAGTGAAAATAAGGAATTATATTATTATCCAAGATATCAATCATTTTATGATAGGATAAATAGTTGTAATTTGAGTGATGATTCTAATAAAATTTTATTAAATATTAAAAAAGGGGAGGACTATGTTATTAATAATAATATAAAAAATATAGATTTCCTAAAAATAGATACGGAAGGTTATGAATTAGAGGTTTTACAAGGTTTTGATAATTTTCTAGAAAATATTAAAATAATACAATTTGAATATGGTGGAACATTTTTAGATAATAATACAAAATTAATTGATGTAATTAAGTATTTAGAAAATAAAAATTTTTATAATTTTTCATATTTAACCGATAATGGTACTACACTTATAACAGATTTTAATGATCATTACCAGTATTGTAATATAGTTTGTATAAATAAATATAGTAATTTTATTCCATTTTAAAATAATGTTATAAACTTAACTCTTAATCTTAATGTAGAAACCGCGGATCGCATTTCGTACTCGTTCATCCTTCAAATCGATTCCCCTTGTATAATCAGGCATCTTAAACCGTTCTCCCACCTTTTCAGCAAATGCCAACAACTTTTCAGGATGAGTGAATGCAGCCTTTCGAAGGATGTGATATCTTTCACAATCAAGTGAATTAAGACTACCTACCGAAATAATCTGACGAATATATCCTGCAGAAGTAGGTGCGCGTGCCTCAACAATAAGTCTTGCATTACCCTGTGCATTAAGGTAAGCATTCTTTGGCGCAAGTCGCTGCATATAAATAGCCCTCTCACGTTCAGGAATAACACTATAAATATAATCCATGTCAGCAAGAGGAAGGCTCCAAATAATGTTACCATGTTCATCCTCCTTACGACGCTTATCCGCCTGCAAATTGTAAAGACCCTGAGCAAGCATTGCCCAACAACGATCATCTTCAATGAAAGGAGGAATAAATGGCTTGCTGCAAATAGCTTCAATCAGCTTTTCAGGATGACCTGCTTCAAGATCCTTCATAATTAGGCCAATCCGATCTTCTTCTGGGACTCCATCATACGAATCACATACAGACTTGACGCGCCTGGACAGTTCAATAATGTTCAGAATATCTTCAAGCTTGATCCTAACCCAGTTAGGATCAAGACTACTAAAACTCTGAAAGTTAGGCTGACCATTAACAATAAAAGGAGGCTCCTCTGCATCAAATTCAGTTGGAAACTGAGTGTTCGCTGGAATACCAAGAATATGATCTGCAAAATTCTGTCCATGTGACCTAAGCATTCCATCATCAATACCATGAAAGATAATCCTCAAATGAGTAATAAGGTGACGAGCAATAGTTTCATCTAGTAGATGCTGAATATCATTCTCAGACAATTCAACACCAAGAGTAACACATGCAAGTGCAAGCTTGAGAGGATTCTTCAAAATATTAGCAGTAAACTTACCTCCACTAGTTTCCTGCAAAACATCACGTGCTGACCTCTGCCAAGTAGCATTCAATGCCCAAATAAAATCACTAAAAAGCTTAGCATTCTGAGTAGTAAGAGGCTTTGGATCTGGCATCTTTGGATAACATGATACTGGAAGCTTGCGGTCCCACTTCTTCCACCCTGACATGTGAGGTGCAAAGAATCCACATCCACCGCATGCATTTGAAACCTTTTCATCAGATCCTGCAATTGCATCTCCATGATGAGTATCCAACATTGCACAGTTACGATTAAAATATGGACCAAGTCCGCATCGAGGGCAAACAACCGCAGGTACATCACCAACTTCGCGAAGAAGATTTGCCTCCAAATTCTTAATCTCATTCTGATGCTGAGACACGGGACCACGCATCAAAGCAGCCATAACATGAGCACTAAGCGCTTGGAAAATTCCAGGTGTATACATATTAAAAGCACCCAAATAAGATGCTTCAAAATTTCTATCAAAAAATGGAGACTGCATCATAAGCCTTGAAAGCTTTCCAAAAACAGGATCTGGAACCGGACAAAAATGTGTATGAACAACTCCTCCTCCAGGAAGCTTGAGCATTGCTTCATTCTTAGTTTGCTTTGCAGCCATCATAGATCCTGAATCGACAAGAGTGCAAGATACAGAACTAACATAAAGACCTGCAAAAGGATCTACCTGAGTAACACTCTGAGAAAATAACTTATCATCAAGAGTAATTCCAATTCCAGGAAGAGTGAACAATATAACTTCATCAATAGGCTGACGATTACTAATTACCATAGCTGCTGCAGGAATCCATGACTCAATCATCTCAGGAAGAGTCTCCAGAGACCAAGCAGACCTAGGAGCATGAGTAATGTAAACCCTCTGTTCAGGAGTAAATGGAACCTCCAAAGCATCCTTAACCTTAGTCATAAAATCGGTAAATGATGGAGCCTTTACAGCATGCTTTGCAGCAAGCTTCAATGCAGTCGCAGCATTATTAGTCTTGTTACCATTCATCGTCAAAAACTTTGCCTGATCTGCAGATGTAGTATCACGACCAACGACAAACTTACAAAGCAAATTAAACTGTTCACGAAGATTGTAAACATCAGTAATTGCAACAGGCTTCTCCCTCTTAAGACTGCAAATAAACTTGAGACGCTCAGCACTTGACATCTGAGTTTTAAATGGTACTGCTGTGTGTTCAGCCGCATCAGCTGCTTCTGCTGCTGAATTAAGTTCAATAATCTTTGATTCATGTCGAGTAATCATATCATTAATAAGATCCTGTGCGCCTTTAAGATCTTTGTGATCAGCTTCAGAAACCTTCTTTGATCGGGCATCGCTGATAAGATTCTGAATAATTTCACTTGCTCCGTCAATATCATATGATTCAACAGGCAATCCAAATACACTAGGGTCTCCAAGCCAAAGAACAGGTACAAAAGTATCATGTTCTCCGCAAAGAGAAATTGTTGACTTTGGATGTCCAGCTGCACTCATCAAAAATCCTTCACATGGAGCACTTACAGTTAAAGTGCTCCGTGACTTCTGCAAAGTTGCTACAATTTCCTGAATAGTTGATGTAACCATTTTAGGAGTCTCTGCATAAAAATATGGAGGAAGTCCACTAATTCCAATAGTTTGTAGCTCACGCTGAGCTATCATACCGTACTTTGTGCTTGAACTTTTACCAACACCGATAGGAAGAAATGTTAACTCAATATCAGGGAAATGCTTCTTAAGATTTGATGCAATACTCGGAATTGCTAACAATGCATCATTCGTATTTTCCTTACGTCCTAAATGTGTGTTATGGTCGCCATCTGATAGGAAAATCATCAAATGGTGAGTCTTGATACCCTTTGACTGATTCTTCTTTTCGCGATCGATAATCTGATCAACTCCAACCTTCAAACCACTAGTCAAATCAGTATTACTCTGTAAAATCTTGGGCACACGATTCCAGTTTATACAACCTGAGTAAAATCCTTCACATTTTGCACTCTCTGAAAAACGAACCAGTGATGCTCCATCAGTACAATAAGGAATAAGATTGGATGCTTCCTTTTCACAAAGATAAGATAAATCACCCATTGAACCACTCCAATCAACAACAAATACAAGATGAACCAACTTGCAAGAAGATTCATCATGTTTAATCAAATAAGTAACCTGAAATCGTCCATTCCCCATATCATTAATGTTAGTTGCAGACATCTTATAGCCGCTCTCTAAAATTTTAAAAGGGAATTAAAATTTATCAATAGTTAAATATTTAAAATTTCAATTTTTTATATACATTTTTAATATTAAAATAGGCTTTAATTAGTATATTTAATTTATATTCATTTGGAACATTTAAATATTCTTTTATTAAATCGTGTTGTGGACCATCATTATCCAATATTTTTAGTAAATAAGTTTTATTACTTTTTACTAAAAAATTAAAATAGGTGTATTCCTTAATTGAAATAATTAGTCCATACATATAATTATAAATATTTTTAATTTTAATTGGCGTATGTATTATAGCATAACCATCACTAGCTAATGCTAAAATTGCTATTTCTGGATTATTTTGAAATTTTTTAGCAATATAATAAAAAGCACGACCATTACGTTTTATCGCAGTTAAAACAACATCAATATCTTTCTTTAATTTATTAGATGCAAAACATATTGCATTCCCATCTTGATTAACTGCAGTCATAATAATTTCTTTATCACCCCAAAATTTTTTATCAATATACATTAAAGCAGATCCTGTATTTGCAACAGCTGTTAAAATAACTTTCCTATCATTTAATAACTCATCTGAAATATTACATAAAACATCACCATTTTTTGCTGCACAATTAAGAACAATATCTCTATTAGATCTAAATCTTATAGATGTATGTTTTAGATATATTCCATCCTGTTTTAAAGCTATATTTACTATTTCATCATCATCCTTTAATTCAGGTGATGCATAATATAGTGCTCCACCATTTTGTATAACAGCTGTTAAAACAATATCTCTATTGGCTTTTAGTTTGTAACTAGCATAACATAAAGCACAACCTTGATTTTTAACTGCTTCTAAAACAATATTTCTATTTCTTTTCATTTTATTTGAAGCGTAATATAGTGCATTACCATTTTGTATAACTGCAGTTAATACAATTTCTTTATCTGATTTATAAAAAGTAGGTACATATTTTAATGCTAAACCATTTTGTTTAACTGCAGAAAGAATCATTTCTTTATCATTTTGAAGATTTTCTGAAATATATTTTAAACATAACCCATTTTTTTTTACTAATTCTAACATTAACATTTTGTAATTATTAAATGGTGTTAAACAACTTATTAATTTTTTCATTTATTATAATTATAAAAATATTTTTCTAATTATAATTTTTATAATATAATTTCTATCTAAAGTAAATAGAAACTAGATCAGTTAGTACTGGATCATTACTCTTGATTGTTGAAATCTTAACCTTAAATTCTGAATCCCATGGGGCAAGATCAATAAAAAGCTTCTTAAAAGTCTTAATAAGTTCAGACTTATCAATAACAGTAATAGGTGGAATATAACTCATAAAGATATCAAACACCCATGTATTTAAATCATGATCATTAAATGCAAATACTGAACAAAACTTTGACTTGATAGGTCGTGCGTTAAAATTATTCAATGAATTCTTCTTTCCCTGGCTCATCAAAATCATATTAATATCGTTTAGACGCGTCATCAATTCTGAATCATCTGAAAAATCAAACTTAATAATAATATCATTACAAATCTTGAGAAGAATTGAATTAATAACTCCATCTGGTAAAATCTTGATAACAGCATTAGCCAAAGGGAAAATATGTCCAGCAACTTTACCAAGTTCCATTAGATAAGGAACATTGCGTTCCTTAAACTTATGTGAGTTGTAATATGCAAGAGTCTTAATCTTTGAATAAATAGTAATAAGACATTTAACTGACAAGTGATCAGGATCAGTAGATTCAATACTTGCAATCTTCATCAAAACCCAACCCTCAAAATCAATGATTGCTGTATCAATATCAAAAGTGGAATTCATTGGCTTATAAAGCTCAAGGTACTGATGCTTGGTGATCTTCCCAAAGATAAGATCCTCCATGCTAATCATCATCGCACTAATTTGTGAAGAGTTATCAATCTTCCACCAAAGAGGTTCATCAAATGGAATCACATGCTCACGTCCATATAACATATGAGGAATATAAAAGCGCTTATCAGCAATAGAGGTACCAAGAAAAACTAAACCGTCAAATTCATATGAACATGCCAACTCAATATGAACATGTGAATCAAATGCACTAGTTCGATGCTTGCAAATTGCCTCAAATATAAAAGTATGGACCTCTGAAAAAGGATCGTATGTATTCATAGTCAAAAACTTGGCAATAAACGCACGACCAAATTCAGACCAAGCAGTCATATAATCTTTCCCAACTAGAGCATCTCGAGTAACAATACCTCCCCCAACTAAAATGGAAGTAACCATATAGTTTGCCATGAAACCACTTTCCATCAAAGTTCGATGAGTAGCAGGCACTACAAGACGAGATCCACCACTTAGTTCAAGAGACATGTCCTTCCATGATTTTACATAATCACTACCAAAATAATTAATTACACTAACCATAATCTTCAATGCCTCTCCAGTATAAACAGTAATAGATAAAAGTGATCCATCTGCCTTTGCTGTCAAATAAGCACCAATTGGATTACCATCCTTAGAAAGACGATTACACGTGTCTATCTGTTCATCATCAAGAATATACGTTTTTGATGATTCACAATCCTGAGTAGAAATACCATTACTCTTTACAATACCAGTTGCAACTTCTGCACCACGTGGTAACTTGTAATTAAGGATGGTAGTCTTGCCAGACTCTGGATTAATAAACAAGCAACATCCACGCATTTCTTTTGCCCACTTGTTCTTCCAGTATTTTGCTCCTGGAATCTCAAGATATGAAAACATAAGAATACAGTTTGCATATGAATCAAAAAGCTTTGTATTAGACATAAGTTTTTCAACAGTTGGAACTGTCTTGATTAATCCAGCTTCAAACCACTCACTAGCCATACCAACAAGCTTGGAACAGAAAGAAATCTTACCTTCATCTTCCTTTGTACGAAGACATGGAGAACATTTGAAACCAATCTTGTTGATATACTCAATTGTCTTTGAAATGTTACCATCGTTCTGACCAAGAGTATACTTGTAAAACTCTACAAAATTCATGTCCTTGGTCTTTGGATCAACACCCTCAAATACATCAACTAATACAGTTGGTGATTCTACCTTGGTACTAGACATAAATTTTGACAAAGTATCAAATACATGTAGATCTCCAATTAAATCTGAAGCACTTCGATTACATGCTAACATTAAATGAGGACGGAAAACAGATGTAGTAATAATATTAGTAAGATTATTTTCAGTAGAAATGGATAAGAAAGGCTTAATATTTTTTGCATCAGGGTGCAAAATCTGATGAATAGAAAAAGGTCCACTGACATCTAGCTGCTCATCAATTGTTCCACCTAAAGTAGTTGATGTATACATGTCTGTACACGTCAACTGAATGTGAATACGAAAATGATTACTCAACTCTTTTGGCAAACAAGACTCAATAGCTTGAGGGAAACAATTCATAAATGCATCAATAATTACAAATGGAACACCTGAAGCCAGTGCAGTAACAATCATTCGATTAAACTCATCCTTTACAAGCTCTGAAATATTTGGAATATCATCAGACATATCGAAAACCTTAATTGGTGAATAAGACAAAGAATTCTCAGCAATGAAAGAATTCCAGGCTAGCTGAGCATCAATAAAAGCCTGCTTATCAGAAGGCTTAACATCTTTCCTTCCAATACGTTTTCCCGTTTCATAAATTTTATACATCATTTTATACTCTAAACCATGAAGACGCTTACTAATACCAACACAAACGTTTGCAATCGCGATATCACGAGAACAAAGTACCGCAGGGAAAAGGCTCATAATCTTATCTGCGAAATGAGACTTTCCTACACCTGATCGACCAATCAAGTAAATTATAACTGGTGTTGGAAAATTGTACTTTGCAAAGAAGTCTGGAACTGTAATTCCAGTGTTAGTACCATCAATAAAATCAATACGAGTCTGAGGATTAAAAGGCTCATAAGTATCCTGAATTTTGCCCTCATGATCTCCAATCATTAAAAGAGACAAAAGTTCATTAACATCTGGAGGATTAAAAAGTCCAAGAGATGATAACTTGTACTCTCCATTAATACCGGTTGGATCATGATATCCACACATATGAGTACCAATTGCTAATCCGATCTTAAAATATTCATCTTTTGAAAAAAACTGCTCCATATCAGAACACCAAAGCATTAACCACATAATATATCCAACTTCACCATGTGCGGGGAATCCAATCCAGAGCTTTGATTCAGCTTCTTCTGGCTTCTTAAGGTCCATAACATTAACAGTCTGCATCTTACCAATATCATGGAAAAGTGCAAGAATAGTTGAATGAAAAATCTTACTATCATCATAACCATTCATAATTGCAAAAATGCAAGTATGAATGGCTGCCAAAACACTATGAACTGTCAAAGTCTCGCGGTGAAAACCAGAAGAGTAAAAATGATTTTCATCCTTATCAAGTGGATTACCCATTGAACAAACTCCCTTCTTACAACACTTGCACTTGCTAGTAACTGCATGATAGCTATCGCGCAATGTATCAGTTAAAAGTTGTCCAAAAGAATACTCAATACTAGTCTGAGTCTTACCATCTGAAGCAATAATTGACTTTTTAATTCGACAAACAGAATGTATTTTTACAAAGGTGTCTGTAATACGATCGATAAAAGATAGTTTATCAGGAATAGCTAACATACAACATTCATTTAAATACTTGTGAAGTAATTCAGTATCACACCGTTCTGGTACAAGACATGTTACAACATTTGAACAGGAAAAATTAAGATCAGATACAAGTCTTGGGACTCGGTCAGATGACATTGATTTTTTAAAAGATTTTTGTGTTTTAATATTAATGTAATCTTTAATTTTTTCAATTTAAAAAAATTGAAAAAATTACAAGCAATTTTTTTAAATATAAAATTACAAGCAATTTCTTTAAATTAAAATATATAAATATCTATAAAAGAATATATTAAAAACTAATTATTTTATTAGATAATTTTAAATATTTTCTTTTATATTTTAAATATTTCATTAATGATTCATTTATAATTTTAAATTTAGTAGATCTTACAAATTTTGAAAATTTTAATTGGCTTTCAATAATTCTTTCATTTTTATAATCATTATAATGTATAATATTATTTATATTTTTAACAGGTTTTAATTCATAATCTAATTCATTTAATTTTAGAATTGATTTATATTGATTAAAATTTATATTTTCAATATCATATTGTTTATTATGATCTTCACTAATATCAGTTTTAATAATTATATCTGGACCAGGTGCTAATGTTGTATTTAAAGACTCTAATTTATTATATAATTCAGTTGATATATTATATCTTTTTATATTTCCAGGATTTAATATCAAACAATTTAATATAATTAATCCCACTTCAGATAAATCTGATACTACTACTTCCATAATTATTTTAGGTTCTTCTGTTTCAGTTTTTACTAAATAATTAACATATCTTGTTATTCCTATCATATTAATAAAATTTTTATTAATATCCAAATTATATAAATTTTTATCATTTGATAAATTTGCCATATGAGGTAATAATAATTGACCTAAAAAATTATAAACAGGTAACCTATTAATATAATAATCTAAACTAATAGTTTCTGCTTCAATTAATATTTTATCATTAAATTCAACAAAACAGAAACGACCACTTGGTAATATTAAACTTTCATGTTGATCTGAATATTTATATTTATTTATATGCAAGTTTTTATTTTCTTTTAATATATTATAACTTATATAAATATCTTTGTTATTTATTTTTATTGGTAAACTATTAAATAATTTCACACAATTTAGTAAATTACATAATTTACAATTTAAATGTTTTATTGTATAATAATTAAATACACTATACATGGTTGATACAGAATCTGTTATACTTAATACTTTAAGTTTTTCATTTGTTTTTTCATTTGTTTTTTCATTTGTTTTTTCATTTGTTTTTTCACTAGTACTTTCTGTATTATTTTGACCAATACCTAATACTAAATTAATTAATTTAGTATTTCCAGTAGGTTCATTTAATAATAATAGTTTATTATTTATAGATTTAATATATGGATCTGTCTCTTCTAAATCATTATAATTTTTAACATTTTCTTTAATATAATCAATAATTGATTTATTATCAAATTTAGATTCTCTAAGATATTCAGGTATTATATTGCTTTCCATATAATTATTACTTTTACTCCTAATGATTGTTTTTAATTGTTGATATAACAAACCATTAGTTTGACTATCATTAAATTTTTTTTCATTTCTAATTAAAAGTTTGTATATATAATCATTTGTTAATTTATCATCACCAATATCATCTTTAACTAAAATAATATTTAAATATTTACCTCTATTTAATTTTCTGAATCTAAATATTGCTTGTGCAAAGTCTGTCATTCTTGTTAATTCATTTATTATTATTAATACACGTCCTGTTCTAGGTTGTTTTAAATCTGATCCAACTACATGACATTGATCATAATAATAAAAATTGTTTTCATCTGCTTCAATATAATCAATAATTTCCCTATCATTATATTCAATTCCTTTATGATCTTGTGATAAATAAACTATATTCCTATCATCAAATTTTTCCTTAAATTTTTTAGCAACAATTTTATTATTATAATTTATAAATATACCTGCTAAATCTACAATTCCTCTTGGTTTATCAGTTTCTTGTTTAAATATAGTGTCAAGTGAATTAATTTTATTAGATAAATCATCTAGTTCATAAAAAGATTTAATATAATAAATATTATTTTTATAGTCTTGTTTTCCATATCCTTCCAAAGTTAATTTAACTTCGATTCTTTCATCAAAATCTTCTTTTATTTCTTTAAAAACGTAATCTTTATCAGAATCTTCAAAAACTAATTTTAAAGAAGCAGTTCCTGTATAACCCACTTGCCATTGATTATATTTAGAATATATTATATCTTGGAAAGACATATTAAATTGATTTTCAGAATAATATAAAACATTAGAATTAATGTAATATAAATATTTTTTTAAAACTTCATTTTTAATATTATTACTTGTAATACTATCATCTAATTTAGAATATAAATCTAATATTAAATCTTTTATTATATTTATATCAAAACTTGTATTAGAAATTATTTGATTTATTTCAATAATTTTATCTTCTGAGCATTTTAATATTTTTAATATATCTATTATAATTAATTTATTATTTTTAAGATTATCAAAATCAAATAGATCATCATTTAATTTAGATTCAAATTTATTGAAATAAATATTAAATGTTAATATTAGTCTCAATAATATATTAGAAAAATTAGAATTTAAAATAGGAGTATCTTTTCTTGCAAATGGTGTACACATTCTAATTTTATTATTTTTATCATTTAATATAATGTGTTCAAACCCATAATTTTCATTATAAATCATATCATTTGAATCAATATATGCATTATTTAGGTATTCATTTATAATATCTATATTTTTAATCTCCTTAATACCTCCTAAATATTCAAATGTAAATTCTGTATTAAACTTTTTATAAGCAAAATCAAAAATATAATTAAATAAATCATGGGAAATATATATTTTATTATTAATATAATTTAACATAGATTGTAAATAATTATGATGGGAATCAAATTCATCAATTAAATTTATTTCATTCTCTATTTTAATATGTTCATTTTCTTTATACATTCTTAATTTAAGTGTAGAATCTGAATATTCTAACCATCTCTTTTTAGCTTCATAATCTGAAAATATATTTATATGTGCATTTGTTATATGTTCAATAAAACTTATAAAACTTTGAGTTGGCTTTTTTAAATGTTCTAATGTTATAATAGTTGGTTGTTTTTTTATTAAAAATAATATCCCAAAAGCTAATAATGGAGTGAAAACTGACGTTTTTCCTTTACCCATCATAAATTGATGCAATTTTAATTTTGAATTAGACTCTATCATTTCATTTCTAATTTCATGATATTTTTTTATTTGTGTTTCTTTAAAAAAATATTCAGATTGAAATAAAAATAATAATTCATAATTATAATATTCAATCTCATTAAAATATAAAATACTTTTTAAAGAATTTAAAACATCTTGAATGTCCCAACATAATGTAGTTTTATTAATAATAATAATTAATTTATCTAATATATTTTTAATCATATTATAAATATATGTATCAATATTTAATAAAATATGATTTTCTATATTAATAACATCTACAAATTCTGGTTTTACAAATTCATCATAAGATATAAAAGTTTCACCTATTTTATTATATTCAGTGCACAAAAAATTATCATTTAAAAAAGAATTAAGTATTTCTCTTCTATTAGATTTATCATAAAGTTTGTTATAAGTACTTTTATAACATTTATGTTTAATCCTTTTAGGTTTATCAATAATTTCCTCTTTAAAAATTAATTTAAATTTTTCATAATCTATTTCATTACATTTAATTGATTCACATAAATTTTGTATTATTTCACTAATTTTTAATTTTAATGAAGTAAAATTAAGTTCACTTTTATGATTAATTTCTAATTTAGATAAATTAAAACATGATTGATAATTCATATCATACAATAATTTAAAATCATTTAAATTAAACGAATTATAAGTAGGAAAAATTAAAGATGGAGATATTTTAAATGTTGTTATATAAAAGAAATCTCCAAAATCAGAATTATCATTTTTTGAATGTCTTATTATCGGCCCCATCTTATTTTTGCTAATTTTAGATGTTAATATATATTCGAGATAATAATTATTATTTTTAAAATAACATAAATATGGTGCTGTTTGGGGAAATAAATAAATAAAAGGATATTCTTTTTTATCTAAATTAAAAATTAATTTTAGTTCTTCTTTTTCCTTAGTGATTAAATAACATCTATTCAAATCTATTTTATTATGTTTATATGAAATTTTAATACATTTTTTATATTTATGAATAAAAATATAACATTCTCCTTCATCTGTATTATTTATTTCATATTTTTTATTCAATATATGTTGTAAATCTTTTTTATTATATAATAATATAAATTCTTTTCTATCTTCAAATATTATTCCAAATCGTGATAATATAATTTCAAATGAATTATTATCATTAAAATTTGAATCACTATATAAAATATAAAATTCTTGTTCATTTTTTATAAATGGATCCTGTAAATTATCTGGAATTTCAAAATCAAATTCATTTATCCATTTAATATGATCTGTACTTGCATCTAATATTAATATTAATTCATTTATTTTATTATTTATATCAATATTGTCATTACATAAAATTGATATAATATCTAGTTGTAGTTCATAATTTATTTCATTCATATTATGAAATATTCTACTTTCTTCATTAATTAATTGAGATAAAAATAAATTATTATTATAATACGATAAATTATTTTGACTAAATAATAATTTATTATCTGTTAAAATAAATATTAAATTAAATAATATTCCTGAACTGAGCAAATAATTTCTTTCTTTTATTGAAGTTAAGTAGTTTTTTAAAATAGTTTTTATATTATTTAATGTTTCATTATAGTTTATTTTAATACTTTTATCAATATTAATATCATTTAATCTTTGAATTATTATTAAATAAATTGATAATAATTCATATAATATTTTTTGTAAATTTATTGAATCATATACAACTTTTGTATTAGTATTACGGGGTTGTGAATAATAATTTAAATCTGAATATGCAGATATATCAAAATTAAGTAGTAATTTTTTGAAATTTATAAAATAACAGTTTAAATTATAATTACTACATATATCTAGAGGATCCTCTTTTTTATTTCTATGAATTTTAATAAATTCAGTGTATAAATCAATATTATAATCCTCAATAATTCTTTGTATACAAGTATCATCTATTCTTGAAAATAAATTAATTATTTCATTAAAATCAAATCGTAAAAGTAAAAAATTATATTGAGAAAAATTATATTGATCATCTGAGAAAATATCATACATGATGGAATTATCTTCAATTAATAAAATATTAAATTTATCATTATAATCCATATCGTAAAATGAGTTAATATCAATTGATATTTCTAATATTTTACTTTCTAAAAATAAAATTAAATAAATTATAATTATACTAATAAAATTATTAAAGATTAAAGATTTATTATAATCATCATTATTTATATCGTCTATATATATAGGATCTTTATTAGATCTAATTTCTTCAAAAAATATATTTATTTTCTCATGTATTTCTTTACCAAGGGTAATTTTATTAATTAATAATTCATCTGTAGAAGTTGTTCTTATTCTAAAAATTATATCATCCAAAAAATTAAATAAATCTTTAAAAAGATAATGTAAATTTTTATTTTTTATTTCTTGTTTCATTTCAAGCTTCATTAATGTACCTTCAAATTCAAAATTTAATAAATTATCAATAAATAATTTATTCCTATTAAACATAAAATTAGGATTTTCATAATATTTTAATATTGTATTTAATAAATTATCTTGTTCATTATTTAATATTTTAAATATAAATGTATCCATATACTGATTTTGTTTATTATATGATAAAGGTATATATTCGGTAGTATAAGATAAACAGAATATATATATCATTGTAAAATGAAATTTTATAAATATTTCAATTACTTTTTCTAAATTATCATTTTTAAAACAATCTAAAATCATCATATTAATAGCCAAGTTATAATATGAATAAAAAGTACATGACCCTGATTGTTGTTCATTATTAAATAATCCGCATAAATCATTAAATTCTAATTGTAAAGAATTTTTAATTTTATATTTAATTATTGGTTCATTTATTTTATTTAATTCTAAATTTATTTGTTCTATAAATATTTTAAATTTTGATTTTCCAGGTTTATTTATTCCAAAAATATATTTATACTTTTGAATATTTATTTCTTTATATTTATCAATAGTTAAATTTTCAAAATTAAATTCATCATTTTTAAGATTACATGTATATTCTGGATGATCAAAATTGTTTAATACATGATTAAATGTACATTCAGTAATTTTTGAACTATCTTTTTTACAAATAATATTAAATATAATATACATTAATATTTGATCTTTCTCATTTTTTTTTTTATTTATAATCATATAATCAACCATGATATCAAATATATTTTTACTAATATATTTTTTAATGTCATCTTTAGTATCATTCCATATATTTGTTATTTTAGGATCAATCCCTTCATATTTTGGAATTTTACTCGTCTCGTCTAATTTAGATATACTTTCAATAAAAGGTACAAGTAATTTAAAAAAATTATAATACTCTTCTACATGATCTTTATCTACATGAAAAAGTCTACATGCAGTTTTTTTAGTACTACCAATATTGTTAATAAATTGATTTTCAATACCAAATCCAGAATTAGAATAATAAAAATATGATCTTTCATTATATTTAAATTTATAAATTATTGTTGCATGTTGTGAAACTCCGATATGTATTAAATTACTATTGTCAATCTTCATTAATGTGTCTAAATTAAATTTATCTCTAATATAATTTAATACATTTATACTTAAACCTGTATAACTTGGATGTAATTCATGATCAAATAAATAAAATAGAGGGCACATTGATCCGGTAGTTTTATCAATATTAAACTCAGGATTTAATAATTGATAACAATTTTTGACTATATCATTTTCAGAACCATTATACTTTTCTATAAATTCATCAAATAATGATTTATATTTATCCATATAATATTATATAGATTATTTTTTACATATATTTTTAAAATAAATTATAATCATCACACGATACAACATTTAATGATGCGTCACGATTTGATTTATAATATCCATTTCCTTTTACACCTATAAAATATCCAGTTTTTGTTTTAAAATTATTAATATTAACATGTATATATTTGTTAGTACCTACACCTAAGAAAATCAAAGCAGTTTTTATTTTATTTCTTGTTTTAACTCTAATTGATGCAATAATCCCATTAAATTTAATACCATCACTATTAATTTCAAAATGACAGTCTGGATAGAATTCTTTCCCTGTCCAGTATCCATATTTTAATAATTGATCTTTAATAGATAAATTATTAATCTTTTTTTGTCTATTTAATGCAAAAATACTTGAATCATTCTTAGGGAAAACATCATATTGCGATGCTTCATGTAAATGTACCCATTTCTTATATCCACTTTCACAATTATTTAATGTTGCAATCCAAAATTCTTTAGGTTTATGTACTTTCATATATGCTAAATTATAAACTAGTTGAGCATAAGAGAAAGCATGTGCTTTACAAAATCCATAAGAAGATAATTTACTTAATTGTGTTAAAAATTTATCTTGTTCATCTTTAGATAAATGTTTAATTAATTTTTTAAATTCTTCTATTTTTCCTTTATCGTTCTTAGCAAAAATTCTCCTATATTTATCTGCATCAGCATCTGAAATATTTAATACTTTAGCAATCATTTCAATCGCATCATCATCAAAAATTAATTCATTTTCGTAATTTTTTTTAATATTGGAATATGATTGTTTAGAAGCAGCTGGTCTAATAATTGCCAAACATATAGCAATTTCATAAATACTTTTAGGTTTAATCCTCATTAAAGCTAGTCTCATAAGTGGTGACTCACTCAAAGTAATACCAATATTATTTCCATTGCACAAAAGTTCAAATGTTTTATCATCATCATTATTATTAATATTAGAGAAATCTATATTATGATACTGATTAATTTCATATAATTGAGATAAACCGCGACTAGATAAAATATCTATCTTAAATGTTTTATCATCTGCAATATCATATTTATCTAAAATGATTTGATTTAATATTTTTACTTTATCTGATTTTAATAATAATTTTTTAGGAATACCATTAGGATAATAAACAACTCCTCCGCAGTGTAAAGAATAACATTTGAAAGTTTCTTCTAATCTATTCTTTTCCCTCATAATGAAATTTTTAGTATTAAATGGTAATTTCTTAATATATTTATCAAGTTCATATTTACTAATGAATTTACGTATACCAGCATTCCTAATTGCTTGTCTCAATGCTGATTTATCATGATAATGAACTTTATTACTAATCCTAGCAATTTTATTAGCCCACTTATTTTCTAATTGGAAAAAAACTTCATCTCTGAATTTATGTGGAAAATCCAAATCAATATCTGGTAAATTATTCCTATGTTCATTCAAAAATCTAGCAAACTTAATATTATATTTAACAGGATCAACATGTGTAATTCCTAATAAATAACATACTAGTGATGACCCACATGAACCTCTTGTAACGTGAGGTAGATTTTTAGTAATATTAAGAATTTCTATTGCTCTAATCAAGTGACTTGTTAGATTTTTATTAATAATTAATTCTAATTCTTCATTTAACCTTTTCATATATATTTTTTCATTCGGGATTTCCCTAATAAATAATTTTTTAAGTTCTTCACAAGAATAATCAGTCATAGTATTTTCATCAACTAATAGATTATTTTCAACCATTTCTAAAGTATTCATTTTTATTAACATTTTATTTATTTCTATATTATCAAATGAATATTTCCAAGGGAAAATATCAGTTTGAATATTCAAATATTTATTAATTTTAGTCATAACATTAATTGAACTTTTATTTTTCAAATCAATAATTAAACCATATTTTTTTAAACCAGTTTTGTCTAGTCTTAAAACTCTTCCAATAGATTGAATAAATAATTTTGCACTTCTTGATTTAACATTATCTAAAAAGATACAACAATCTAAATTTTTTATATCTGATCCTTCACGATGTTTACCAGCACAAAATAATATTCCATTTTCTTCTAATTTATAAAAATCTTCATAATTACCATATGTTTTATCTTTATTTTCATCACTTGTATCAATACATAATGTATAATTATTAAAATGACTTTTCCATAATTCTGCAATTTTATAACAATAATCAATCATTCCACACCAAACTATGATTTTTTTATAGATCAAATCATTATCTATTAATTTCTTAATAATTAATACATTATCATTATCACTTAATTTATTATCAGTTGTTACCCATTTAATTCTTGGAGGAACAATAATTTTATCAACATATGCATCATAAATAGAATAGGTTGATAAAATTTTAGTAAATGGTTTATGATCTAAATAAGGTGTTGCACTAAAACCAATACATTTTAAAGTATCATTTAAATTATTATTAAAAATATAATTATAGAATGCTTGTGTTGATTTATTTATAATACTATGACATTCATCATGAATGATTAAATTTATATTAATTTTTAAGTTTTCATAAATTTTTTTACTAGTTAAATATGCGCGATTAATAATTAGTAAAATAGGTTTTGTTTCTTGATAAGTATTTAAGGTATCAACCCAATTTTTATTTTTATTTTCAGCATAATTAAAAATAGTAAATTTATTTGTAATATCTTCAAAGTTTCTTAATTTTAATGATTCCAAATTAAATTGTTCAATTAATATAGATTTCTTTTCACATAACCAAATAATATTTTTATTAGGATATTTTTTATTATATTCATTAATGATATTCATAGCTATCCATGATTTACCTGTTCCTGTAGCATGAAAATGAATTCCTGATTCAAAATCATTATTTAAAGAAGTGGTGATTGCATTTATTTGATTAAAACGTAGTTTATGCATTAATATATAATTATATTTTAATAAAAAACATAATTATATCAATTTTTCTTTGAAAAACCTGTAAATTGCTAAAAATTAATAAAATAATTAATAAAATAATTAAAGATTTCTTTATTATATCTTTAATATGGAAGTGAAAGAAATTGATATTGACATTCTATATGTTTCTCAATGCAATGTTCGTAAAACTCTCGAGGGTGATGAAGATGATACTAATATTTCAGATTTAGCAAATGATATTAGAACTAATGGATTAATTAATCCAATCACTGTTCGTAAAATGGAAGATAAATATGAAATTATTGCAGGACAAAGACGTTATCTAGCTTGCAAAATGTTAAAAAAAGAATGTATTTCTTGTAATATTATTGATGTAGATTCACAAAAAGCAGAAGAATTAAGTTTAGTAGAAAATGTTCAAAGAAATCCAATGACTAACTCTGATAAAGTTAAAATATATTCAAAATTATATGAGATATATAATAAAGATATAAATAAAGTTGTCAATACTGTTAATATTAGTCGCACTACTATTCAAAAATATTTAAAAATAAATACACTACCAGATGAAGTTATCAAGATGCTTGATTCAAATACTGATGATAAAATTAATTTAGATGTTGCAGTTGAATTAGCTAGATTACCAGAATCAGTAAATAAAACTGATGCAATTAAAAATATAAAAAGTCTAAATTCATCTCAACAAAAACAAGCTTTGAAAAAATTTGTTGATGATGAATGTAGTGATGCTGAAGAAATAAATGATATAAAAGAAGATATTGCAATTCAACAAAATAATATTAAACTAGCTCCAACTTGTCCGTATGTAACTGATATAAGTGGGCGATACATTAAAATACCCAAACAATTATACCCAGATATTATTAATTTAATTATAAATAATAGTGATGGTTTAGAGTATATTTAAAAAAATTGATTTAATCAATAATAAAATTAATTTAATTAAATAATTAATGTCAAAAGAACAAATTGAAGAAATACGAGAAATTCAACGACTTAAATATCAAAAAAAGAAAGAACTAGAAAATAAAAATGATAATATTGATGAGCATGTTGTTGAACAAATACAAAAACCTAAAATAGATCATGATGTTCAAACAAAAGATAAAACAATTGAAAAACATCAAGACTATTTAGAAAAAAATTATAAAGTAAAAGATAGTTATACAGAATGTCTTTGTCCAGAAGATACATATCCAGAAGATACATATCCAGAAGATACATATCCAGTTAATCAATCAGAATCTTTTATTATTATATTTAGTATTTTTGAAGATATTCCACAAGAATATGTTCAAAAAGAAATTATTGATCATTTTTACAATCAAATTAATCATTCTGATTTAGATGATTCATACACTTTTTATATTTCAATTAAAGAAATATCAAGTACATATGATGTTATTGACATTGAAATTATTTTTAATACCTTAAATTTAATCAAAATGAATAATGAATTTGTTAAAATTCTTCATAATAAAAATAAACTTGAATACATTAAAATTATATTTCAAGAGTTTATTAAAATAATTGATAGTATAAAACCAGTATTTAAATTATAAATTAAAAATAATATAATATAATGAGTATAACTTTTGAAGAAAGTTTAGAAAGGTACATGCCTGTATATTATCATTTTCTTGTAGGATTTACAATTGATAAAATATATGCATTTATCACATCAGACTCTTCTATTTTTTTAAATTCTAAAATTAATTTATTAAAATATTCAATTGATATAAAAAAAAATATTATTTTAAATTTTAAAGGTTATAATAATGAATCTTTTCAAATTAATTTTGAAGAAAGTTTAGGTTCAATTAAAATTATATCAGTAATTCCAGATTTATTTCATTATTGTATATGTCAAATATCTGCTGATAAACATGCAACATCATTATTATTTTTTATAAAAGACAGAGACCTTTTTGTAGCATCATTTAATTCTGGAGAAGGTATTGATTTACATAAAAATGTATATACTAATGAAACTAATAAAAAAAAATATTACTCACCTTATAATGGAAGATTAATATGTAAAAATTTTATTACTAATCAAATTGATGGATTACAAAAAATATTATCTTTATTAATTATTCCTGAATTATATAAAAATATGCAAAAATCAGAATTAGGAAAAAATATAATAACAATACCATATAAATATGGTTCATCAAGTCATTCTAGTTCTAGTTATTTATCTAGTTTTAGTTCTAGTTCTACTAAAGATGAGGTAGATTATTATAATTTTGAACCTATAATTAATCTTATTAATTTTCTACAACAATTAATACATCCAATTAAATTAAAAGAAATTTTTTTTGATATACAAATTAATGGATTATCTATTGATGATTTAAATAATATACCAAATATTGAAATTTATTATGATGGCACTAGTCCTTATAATAATGATCAAAGGACAGGTAAAAAATTAGAACATAAATATATTAGAGTTAATAGTATATCAATTAAACAGCAAACAAATAGTTATTATAAAATTATGACTAAATATCTTTCTAGTTTCCCTGAATTAAAATTAACTACTAATATTAATTTTGATAATAATTTTTTTAATATAATGAATCCAAATGTTAAAAATAAATTAATTTTGCATTATTATGATAATGATTATTATATTTATGATCAAGAAAGTGGTTCATGTTCTTGGTTTTCTATTTATTGGCCTATTGTATTTTATAATATTTTTAATTTTGATGAACATAATTACTATCAAATTATATTAAATATTTATAAAAAAATGCTTGATTATGTAAATATGATTTTTAATAACGAATCATTAAATATATGTTTTAAAAATAATGAAGATAATTTTATTAGAATGAAATTATTATGTGAAAAATTTATAAATATTAAAATATTAGATCAAGAATTATTAATTGACCAAACTAATTTTATATATGAAAATGATATCATAATTAATTTTCAACGAAATTTTCAAAAATATAATGTTAATTTAACTAGAATAGGAAATATTAAAAGAGATATATCTTATTTATTTGAAAATAATTTTTTGATAAAATATTTAGAGCGGTGCGCATTTTAAATGCCGAGTTATATTAATTTTTATAAATTTTAGGTTCACGGTATTTATTGGAAACTTTTAGATATTCTTTATTCTTATAGTAATCTTTATTGTAAGCATAAATAAAATAATTTTTATAATGTTATTCTTTTATCTTTTTTATTGAACTTTTCAAACTATATTTTAATGATTTTAAGTTTGTTGTTTTATCAAGCTTCATATAATGTTTAAGTTGACTAAACCAATTTTCGATACAGTTGAGACGTGGATGGTACGGAATTGTATATATTAGATGATTTCCACTATTAATTATTATATTTTTTGTTGATTCTTTTTTATGAATTTGTCCATTATCTAAAACTATTAATTTATTTTTAACATTATCGCATATAGCTTTTATAAATTCATTAAATCTATATGCATTAACAGCCCCTTCATCATATAATTTATAACCAATACATTTTTTATTTGTTATTGCCACTACTAAAGAATATTTCTTGAATACTGAATTATCATCAGTTTTAATTATACATCTTTTACCTAAATCATTTCTACAATAATTAACACTTAATGATGTACTTACTGATGTCTCGTCTATTGATATAATATTATCTAAACTAAATTTGCTAATTTTTTTAAAGAATGCCTTTAATTCTTCTTTCTCATTTCTTGGTTGACCTCTATATGTTGTAGGAAAATGTTCAAAGGTTGCTCTTTTTCTTGTTATGTTATTATCTCTTAATATTTTTGATAAATATTGTCTTGATATTGTAATATCTTTAAATTTTTGTTGAAATCTCAAATGTAAATCTTTCATATGAATATCATTATTATTTTTGATAATTTCTTTAATATATTTGATATGTTTCTTTTTTAATTTATATGAACCTTCTTTTCTATCTTTTCTAATAATATCACCAGTATTATTATATCGTTCTACCCAACGTTTTAAACTTCTTTCACTACATTCAAATATTTCACAGGTTTGAACATAGTTTTTTATTTTATTATAATATTTAACAGCTTTCAGTTTCAAATCTGAAGAATATTGTTTACTCATTATATAATATTATAAAGAATAATTTTTAATTAATATTAAAATGATTATTTTAGGAGCCATTAATAAAATAACAAAAGAATATATTTATCCAAAAATAGCAAATAAAAATGATAAATATATTTGTTCTGAATGCAATAAAGATTTAATATTAAAACAAGGTAGTATTCGTATACATCATTTTGCACATGCTAAAGATAATCAAAAATGTAATTATTACGATAAACCTTCTGAATCACAAATACATAAAGATGCTAAAATGTTATTGAAAAAAATATTAGAACAAGAACATAATATTAAATTCATAAGAAAATGTAATAATAATTGTTGTATAAAAAAATATAAGATACCTCAAATTAGTGATACAACAGAAATAGTTATTGAGCATAAATTTAATTTCAATAATAGTATTAAAAGTGCAGATGTTGCATATATTGATAATAATGAAATAGTATGTTTGTTTGAAATATGTCATACTAACAAAACTAAAGAAAATGATAGACCAGAACCTTGGTTTGAAATAAATGCTACAGAATTAATTACTCAAATTAATGATTTTGATAATAATAAAATTAAAATTAATTGTATTAGAAAAAATATTAATTGTAAAAAATATGAAACAACAGAAGAGAATTATATTGATATATCAAAATTTAAAAAAATAAATTATTCATTACCATATAAAATACATTGTTCCGAGTGTGGTAGTGATAATTATGAGGCAATAAGTGATGGTCTACATTTTTATGATTTATGTAAAATATGTTTAGGTACTAGAAAAATAAAAACAATAATAAATATTCCTGTACTATATAAAAAATATGGTAAAGAACGTTTATGGAAACAAAATTTAAATTGTACTATTTGTGGAAGAGGAAAATATAATCCTCTTTATTCTAAATATAAATTTTATGCAATCTGTAAAATTTGTTTTGATGAAAATGAAACTAAGTATAATATTATATTAAATAATAATGATCTATCAAAAAATAATTTATATAAATTTATAGATTAAAAATACTTAAAAAAATATATACTTTATTATATAGAAATGAATGAACCTAATTATAAGGAACTTTATGAGAAATCTATTATTGAAATTAATGAATTAAAAGAACACTTAAAAAAATATACAGCACCAAAAAGAAGTAAATCATATTACGAAAATAATAAAGATGAGATTAATGAGAAAAATAAAGAATATCATAAGAAAATACCATCTGAAAAAATAAAGGAATATAGTAAGAGATCATATGAAAAAAGAAAATTAAAGTTATTAGAAGAAAAAAATAAATAAAAAATATATAGAATTTATATAATTTTACGTAAAATTATATAAAGAATAATTTCTAATAAGTATTATTATATAATGGATGAAAATGATAATCCTAAAGAAAAACCACCTAAAAACATTCAAGTTTATAGGATGGTTAAATGTCCTCTTAAAGCAGTTCTAAAAAACTATGATAAATTACAACCTATTATAGAAGATGCTGTTAAAGATATTAATATATTTGTTATCAATGGATATCAATTTATTAGACTTTATTTATTAGATAAGTTTAAGAATAATCTAGAATTTCCTAATATTGATAAAAATTTTATTTTAGATGCATTAAAAACAGTTGGCTCTAGTAAAGATAATAGAGGTAAATCTAACAAAGATGATAATATTAAAAATAAATCAACTAAAGATGAAATGAAAACATTTTATAATGATGTTTATTCAAAATTAAATAATACAAAATTAATTTATTCAAATAAAACTCATATTTTAGAACAAACTGCAAAAGAAATGATTACTTGTTTAAAAACTAATATTTCAACACATTTTATTAAACATCTTTTCAAATATATTAATTGTTTGTTCAAAGAACCTAGAAACATTTTAATTAAACAAGAAAAAAATAAAGATAAAAGAAAAGAAATGTATAAAGAACTTAATGAAGATATACGAAATCTAAAATCAGATTTAATTAATGGTAAAATTGAAAAATCTAAAGAAGAATATCATAAATGGATTAATGAAAATAAAAAATATTTATTTCCTGATAAAATAACTAAAAGTATTGCATATGATGTTAAAGCAAAACCAACTAAATATATTAGTTATTCATTTTATATTAATTCTAAGATTGAACAACTTGGAAAACGACCATATCAAACGATTCCACAAAGAAATAATATTGTTCCAAAAAATATAGTATTAAATACTAGTGGTATGACTGGTTTAATATGTTCTAAATATGAAAAACTTTTTGATTATAATAAGAGTGAACTAATATTAAATTGTAAAAAATATCAAAAACATATATGGAGTAAGATATTAAAGTTAGAAAAAAGAAGTATTTTTAATGATAATAAATATGTTTTCTATAATCAAATGTCTACAGATGGTTTTAGTTGTTCATTATTATTTATTCTTAAAGAATATAAAGATAAAGAATACGGTGATGTATTACCAAAACTTATAGAAGAAGATAATATTATTCCAAAAATAGAAAGTATTACTAAAGAAAAATGTGATGAATATTTAACTAATAAATATAAATTGGTAGGATTGGATCCGGGAAAAATTAGACCTTTATCTATTATTGATGAAAGTAATAATTTTTATAAATATTCAGCATCAAGAAGAAGATTTGAAACCTATACAAAACGAAGTAATGAAATTATTAATAATGATAAAATTAAAAATAATATCATTGAAAAAGAAACTAAATTATCATTATATAATTCACGTTCATTAAAATTAGATAAATATAAAGAATTTATTGAAAATAAAAATAAATTAAATACAGAAGTTAGTAGTTTTTATAATAAAATGTTATTTAGAAAATTACAATTTAGAAGATTTGTAAGAACTAAACAATCAGAAGAAACTTTACTAAATGAAATTGAAAATAAATTTTTATCAAAAGAAGATAAATCAAATAATAAAAAATTATTAATATTACACGGCGATTATTCTAGAACATCACAAATGAAGGGATGTATGCCATCGCCTAACATTGGTTTTAAGAAACTATTATTAAAACGTTTTGAATTATTAGAAGTTAATGAATATAATACTAGTAAATTATATAATAAAACATTCAAAGAACTGACTAATGTATCAATAAGAAGAAATAAGCATAAAAAACATTTACATGAAATACTTACTCAAAAAGAGGAACCAAATAAACGTATTTTTGTAAATCGTGATAAAAACGCTTGTAAGAATATTCTTTATTTAGGGAAATATTATTTAACAAATCAATCACGACCAAAGGAATTTAAACCTGAAGAAAAAGTAAAGAAAGTTGTTAAAAAAGTTATTTCTAAGAAGAAAAAAGAAATTGTTGTTTAATAAGGTAGTAAATTAAATAACATCTGATAGGATTGTATATATCTACAAGAACGAAGTTCCAATATATACAAGTAAGCCTATTATATAGAATTTAGTGTTCTTAAATGAACAAGCGAATGTTATTTTTTATGTCTTAACTCAGCATTTAAAATGCGCACCGCTCTAAATGATAATTTTAAAGAAAAAATAAATTATCCTACATATGATAATTTTAGTATTAGTAATAGTGATAATAAATTAAGAATTGAATCATTTAATGATACAATAATATTAATTAAAGAATTATTTATAAAACAAGGAAAACTTGGAAAAAGTTTATTTAGTGACACTCAACCAAATCCTGATTTATTTATTGAATTAATAACCGAATTACAGAAAGGAAATAATATAAACTTACCATTAGAAGAAATATATGATTTATTTAATAATAAATTTTTAACCTTAGAAATAGATAATATACCTTATAATCTTGAAAATTATTTAAAACAATTTATTGATACATATAAAGTAATACCAGAACCAATGTATATTAAAAATTATATTAATTGGGCTTCTGTATTTATAGAAGATAAATCTACCTCAAATATTATAGCTTTTATTACTTTTATTCATAGATTTTCATTATTTATATTAATTCTAAGATCAATTAGTATTATAATTGAATATTCTTTTACACCTTTGCACATTTAAAACGCCGACTTTTTAAATATGTAAATTATAAATAATTTTTTAATGTTTTTTTTCTATTAGAAGGTTTCTTACTGTATTTTTTTGTTCTATTATAAGTTCCTTTAATTATATTCTCATATTTTTCTTTTGGTATATCTTTAATGACTTTTTCTATATTAGTTTTTAATTCTTTATGAGTTAATCCATCTAATTTTTGTAATCTGGATTTCATCATACTAAAGTAATTTTCAATTGAATTTGTAAAATGTTGATACGGAACGCTATATAATAAAGTATTATGCTTATTTACTAATTCTTTTATTTTTGCGTTTCTATGACTACTTGCATTATCTAAAATTATTAATTTATTTTTGTATTTTTTTGTAATATATTTTTCTAAAAATTCATATAATCTATCACTATCAATTCCACCTTTATCATATAATTCCCAACCTAAAACACTATTATAAGAAATTGCAAATATACCAGTATATTTTTTGAAGACTTCTTGAGATTGTGTTTTAATTACACATCTTTTTCCTAATTCACTATAACATTGATGTCTTTTTTGAAGACCGCTAATACTTGTCTCATCAATACATATAATATCTTCTAATTTATGCTTTTTAATTTCATCATAGAATTCTTTTAATTTTTGATTTATATTTATATCTTTACCAAATCTTTTTTCTGGTTCATGTCGTATTCTTGTTATTTTTAATGTAATGTTATTATCAGTAATAATTCTGTTGATATGAAACCTACTTAATTCAATCTTGAATTTATCTTTCAGTTTATGCTTTAATTCAGTCATAGTTATGGTTTTATTTTTATTGATTTCATCTAATAAAAATTTAACGTGTTCTTTA
>Ga0214921_10001030_pt1 | contig 48740 bp, 42 predicted proteins | sample LL1505_MetaG_FD_177992 | JGI IMG/M metagenome (GOLD analysis project Ga0214921, IMG submission 177992) | Freshwater microbial communities from Lake Lanier, Atlanta, Georgia, United States - LL-1505 | ecosystem: Environmental > Aquatic > Freshwater > Lake | place: USA: Georgia | collected... | reverse complement strand
AAGTGCTTCCAACCGGCGGTGGATTGCGCAACATCATTCCTTATTACGATTTGCCAGCACTCGACGTCATGCACCACTTTGTTCCTGAGGGACCTTTGCGTGTGTCAGCCCTGCGATCCTTAGGAGGCTTTGCCAATACGTTTGCTATTGAATCTTTCATGGATGAATTGGCCGAAAGCGCAACAGTCGATCCTCTTGAATTTAGGCTTTGCCATTTAACCGATCCAAGGGCTAAGCATGTCTTACAAGCCACAGCGGATGCAGCGAACTGGAATTCACGTGGTGAGGGTCTAAACGGCCATGGCTATGGATTAGCCTTTGGCCGTTACAAAAATCATGCTGGCTATTGCGCGGTGGCAGTGCAAATAGAGGTGGGTGAGAGCATCCGTGTGCAACAGGTATGGTGCACGGTGGATGCCGGTCGTATCGTGCATCGAGATGGATTGCTCAACCAAATTGAAGGTGGTTTATTACAAGCCATCAGTTGGACATTGAAAGAGTCCGTGACATGGGGGCCTGAAGGCATCACAAGCAATAGCTGGGACACCTATTCGATATTAGGGTTTGACGAAATCCCGCAACTCCATATTGATTTGGTGGATGCTACGGACCAGCCCAGTATTGGTGCAGGTGAAGTGGCAGCAGGACCATTGGCTGCAGCGATTGCAAATGCTGTAACGCACGCCCTCGGAGTGCGGCCGCGTAATTTGCCCTTGACGCCAGAGCGCCTTTTGCAATTAATACATTCGCAAAACTAAATTAGAGCAACAGGCCACCTTGTGGCTGCAAGCCCAAAGCACTTTGTCCATACGCCGCTCCATGCACATCCCAAGTGAGGCCGATGTGAGATGAGGCGGCATGGATATCTCTGAATTGTCTTTGAAGCGGTAGCTGCAAAGAAAGACCTGCAGCACCAGCCGCTGGCATCAGCGTGTCGATACTGCGAACAGCCAAACTAGTTGCAAACGCAGCATTGCGTTTCCAGCGCAGCTTGGTCTCCATAGTTGGAAACTCATTACGTTCTACAGATTCCTCTAAATCAGTCCAGTCGCGGCGAATCACTGTCTCTGCAAACTCGACACAGGCAGCGGCTTCTGCGATACGCGCTTGCACGGGGCCGAGTTCAGCAATGCGTGAGCCGGTATAGGTACCAGCGCGGTTACGCATACTGGTGGTGAACTGTTCAACTGCTGCCTTAGCGGTACCCAATGGGACGACTGCGAGCACATAAGCAAAGGCTGCAAATGTTGGCATTTGGAATAGCTTGTTGCTATACAACTTCGCGCCTGGCAAGTTTTGACCAGCAGCGAAAATTTCGGCTGAGACACTGCGGTGTTCAGGCACAAATGCATCCGTCATATGGACATCATGGCTACCCGTACCACCTAAGCCATACGCTTGCCAGTTGTCTTGGCTCTTAAAGTCGGCTTGGGGTATCAAAAAGAGGCGACGTTGTGGTGCACCTCCAGTTTGTTCTGTCATGGCGCCTACCAACATCCAAGTTGAGGCATCTACACCGCTAGCAAAGGGATACTTTCCGCTGACCTTGTACCCGCCTTCTACAGGGATGGCTTTGCCGCAAGGAAATGCAAAACCAGTTGCTGCTAAGGCAAACGGATCGTCGCCCCATACATCTTCTTGCGCTTGCAGTCCGAATTGACCGATATTCCAAGCGTGAGAGGCCAAATTGGAGTAGGCCCAAGCTGTAGAAGAACATCCTTTGCAAATCTCCAGCACAACATCCATCAAAGCGCCAAGCCCTAGTTCTGAGCCGCCAAAGCGTTTGGGTTGCATCAAACGCAACAACCCACTGGCGTTAAGTTCTTCAATAGATTCTTCAGGGACACGGCGAATTTTTTCAGCATGGGCTGCACGTTCAGCAAACTTTGGTGCCAGACTTTTTGCAACTGCGACGGCTTCTTCTGCTGTCAACACAGGTGAAGAGAGAGCTGATTTAGCTGGAGTAGATATAACGCGTAAATTCATGGTGTGTCCCTATCCATTGACCTTAAGGTAGACCGCATAAAGAGATGTTGTCCCACAAATAAAAAGACGGTTGCGTTGTACGCCACCAAACGTCAAATTTGCCACCATCTCAGGAATTTTGATTCTACCGATGAGTTGCCCGTCTTGTCTGTAGCAGATGACACCTTCGGCACAGCTAGTCCACAGCCTATCTTCGTTGTCAATTCGAAAACCATCAAAGAATCCTGCTGAACATTCAGCGAATATGGTCGAGCGACCAAGGGTTTTTCCTGATGGATCTACGTCGAATCGACGAATGTGTTTGGGTCGGGTAGGGCCCTCGGTACCACCACTGTCTGCAATAAATAAGTGTTTCTCATTTGTGGAGAAAGCCAAGCCGTTGGGGTGATCAAAATCATCTGCAACACGCGTGACTTCCAAGGTTTGTGGATCGATTCGGTAAACATGGCACCCGTCCTGCTCCATGGTGTCGACTTTGCCTTCATAGTCGGCAATGATTCCGTAATCGGGATCTGTAAACCATATGGAGTCATCGGATTTCACAACTGCGTCATTCGGGGAATTTAAGCGTTTACCCTTGTATGTGTCCGCCAGCACTGTGATGGTGCCGTTGTGCTCAGTTCTCGTCACTCTACGGTTGTAATGTTCGCAAGTAATCAAACGGCCTTGTCTGTCAGTGGTATTGCCATTGGCAAATCCAGAAGGAGAGCGGAAAACGGAGACCGAGCCGTCTGTGTCGTCATAGCGCATGATTTTGTTATTGGGGATGTCTGACCACAACAGGTATCTGCCACCACCAAACCATGCGGGGCCTTCAGACCATCTGCCACCGGTCCATAAGCGCTCAACCCGAGCATGTCCGACAAAACAATTTGCAAATTCAGGTTCGATGACTTCGAATCCGCTGCCTTCAATTTCCCCATAAAACATGGCTTATTCCTAAATATGTAATGTGTATAAAAATTTAACAGAATTTGCTTGACTTGCGTGCAAAATCCAATCACCTCTCTCCAATCTTAGGGTAACAATTATGGAAACAAAAAAATCATTGCTCAGTGACAGAGCACCATTTCAGGCCATTGTCGATAGACCCCGTTTACAAATGCCTGATGACAGCAGAATGTTGGTCTGGATCATTGTGAACGTCGAGCACTGGACGATTGAAAGAACCATGCCTCGAACCGTGTTACCACCGCCGATGGGACAACCTCTGATGCCAGATCTGCCAAACTGGTCTTGGCATGAGTACGGTATGCGGTCAGGATTTTGGCGAATTTTTGATGCATTACAGCAACGCGGAATAACCCCCACCCTGGCCATCAACGGCATTGTGTGTGAGTCCTATCCTTCCATTGCCCAAGCTGCGCACAAAGCCGATTGGGAGTTCATGGGGCATGGGTATATACAAGGCCCGATGCATAAAGTAGATGACCAAGTGCAAGCAATCGACCAAACTATTCAGTCGATCAAAAAACTCACCGGAAAAGCACCTGTTGGGTGGGAGAGCCCCGGCCTTTCAGAAACAGACGACACCTTAGATTACTTGTCTGCAGCAGGTATTACCTATGTAGCTAATTGGGTGATGGATGATTTACCAGACTGGTTACATGCCAAGCCAAAACCTGTTTTGGCTGTACCTTACACCGTGGAATTGAATGACATTCCGATGATGGCAGTGCAATACCATCGCAGTGATGAGATGTACCACCGTGGCGTATTGCAGTTAGACCGTTTGTGGCGCGATGCCGCCAAAATACCTCGCGTCATGGCCATCAGTGTTCATCCCTACATCACTGGTGTGCCTCATCGTATTGATGCATTCGAAAAACTTTTAGATGCCGTTTTGGCAAAACCAGAAGTTAAAGTGATGACGGGTGAAAAAATCGCTGATTGGTACTCAGCGCAAGTACCTGCCAGCGTTGCATTTAAATAAAAGGTATTTAGTGGATACGGGCAAATCGCTGGACTAATTTCACAAAATCATTAGGGCGCTGCATGGGAGATATATGACCGCAGGGGTCTAGTACTTCCATTTGGCTGCCCTGAATCTGATCGGCTATCAATCGCAATTCTGCAGGAGGTGCGCCTGCGTCTTGTGCCCCAGCAACTAACATGACGGGGATTTTTATCTTGTGCAATTCATCCATCATCTGGACGTTCTGAATTGCGCGAATACAACTCTCGTAGCCGTCTACTGTATTGTTTGAAATAATTTCAGCAACGATTTTCATTTGGTCTGGATTGGTTGCAATGTAATCTTGGGCAAACCAGCGAGACAAGGTAAGTTCGACTAAAGCATGCATTCCTCCACCTTTGCGAGCAACTTCTAGCCGCTGGTTCCAACCCTCAATGCCAGCAGCATCAATTCGTCCGCGGCAATTACAAGCCATCAAGCCAAGCAAGCGTTCAGGATAGTGCAACGCCAAGGTAAGACCAGTCATACCTCCCAGCGAAATACCAGCAAAAAATGCTTTTTGAATCTTCGCTGCGTCCAAGATCGCGACCACATCATCTGCTAAGTCACGCAACTGTATGTTGTTGGGTGCGCATTTGCTCAAGCCATGTCCGCGCGTGTCATACGTGACAACCAAATACTCTTTTGTTAGTTGTGGCAAGACCAACTGCCACATTTCTCTGTCAGTGGCTAGGGAGTTAGATAAGACCAGGGCAGGGTTCTTGGTATCACCGAGAACGGTAAATGAAATGACAGATCCGTCAGGGCGCTGGATAGATTGTGAAGTGCTCATTTTTTCTCTGAAAGTTTGGAGTTGTTTAAGTGACAAAAGATTACTGTTGCGACAGTGCTTATCCATTAAGATAAATCAACAGAAGTCTCTGCGAATATTTCTTTTTTCACAATTGGGGTTAACTATGGCAACTGCAAAAAAACATACCAAGGTCGGTGTGATCGGTCTTGGCATCATGGGCTCGTCTATCTCATCAAATCTACAAAAATCTGGTTTTGATGTCTATGGAGTAGATCTTAATGCCGGTACCCGTAAAAAAATGAAGCCCCTTTTGTCTCAGGTACATGCAGACGCGGCTGGCATTTTGACGCATTCTCAGAAAATCATTTCTTCATTGCCTTCTACAAAAGCCTTGATGCAAACCTGCCAGGCTTTGTGCGAATCTAAGGTGACACACAAAATAAAGGGTACGCCTATCTTGGTAGAGACCAGTACCTTGCCATTAAAAGACAAACTAGCAGCGCGAGACATTTTGTTAGCAGGCGGTATCCATATGATTGATGCACCGCTTTCGGGAACCGGTGCACAAGCCAAAACAAAAGACCTCAGCATTTATGCCAGCGGGGATGCGAAAGATGTGCGTGCTTTCAGTGCCATATTCGAGGGGTTTTCACGCAAACATAATTTTGTAGGTGAATTTGGCAACGGTATGAAAATTAAACTAGTGGCCAATCTACTGGTGGCTATTCATAATGTCTCAACCGCTGAGGCAATTTTGTTTGGAAAAAAATTAGGTCTCAATACCAAAAACTTAGTGCGTTTGGTGGAAGATGGCGCAGGTGGATCGCGCATGTTCCAAGTACGTGGCCCCATGATGGTTGCCAAAACATGGAGCCAAGCCACCATGAAAAACGAGGTCTGGCAAAAAGACATGTCCATCATTTACCAAGCCTTAGACGACCTTGATGTGCCAGCACCTTTGTTCACGGCTTGCATACCTATCTATAAGGCCGCCATGTCACAAGGACATGCTTTGCATGACACAGCCGCCGTGTATGCAGTGCTCGAGCAAATGGCAGGTGAGGCCTAAGCTGTAAGCCTAAGCCTCTTAAATCTTTCCTAAGGCTGCCAATACACGCTGTGGCGTAAAGGGTTGGACGCTCACATTTGCATTGAGTGGCGCCAGTGCGTCGTTGATGGCATTCATCACTGCACCAGGGGCACCAGCAGTACCCGCTTCACCAGCACCTTTTGCGCCTAGCTCTGAGGTTTTTGTGGGCGTTTGTACGTGTGCAATCACCATGTCAGGCATTTCTCCTGCCATTGGAACTAAGTAATCTGCCATGGAACCGTTGAGCAGTTGTCCGTCTTCGCTGTAGAGACATTCTTCAAACATGGCGCCACCAATGCCTTGGACAATGCCGCCGCGAATTTGCTCATCGACCAGCATGGGGTTAATCACTGTGCCGCAATCTTCTACGCACCAATGCTTAAGAAGTTTCACAAAACCCGTCTCGGTATCTACTTCTACATACGACGCTTGAATGCCGTTGGTAAATGTAAAGCCGTATTCGCGTGGCGTGTAGTGGCGCGTCACCGTGAGCTCAGATTGGAAATCCATGGGCAAGGTGTCGGGTCTAAAGTAAGCAACGCGTCCTACTTCACTGATAGGCATATGTTCTGTGCCAGTAAGCTTATCGATCACTACACCATTGACTAAGTCTAGAGTCGCTACATCAATTTTCAAAATGGCAGCGGCAACATCCAAGATGTGCGAGCGCAACACCTTGCCCGCTTGTAAGACAGCCTCACCACCAATACCAGCACCGCGAGAAGCCCACGTGCCACCACCATAAGGTGTGACAGCAGTGTCACCAGTGATCACCCGAACATTTTCAACCTTCACGCCAACAGCAGTTGCTGCGATTTGCGTGAAGATGGCTTCAGTGCCTTGGCCTTGCTCAGTGACGCTGACCAACACATTGACCATTCCCGCAGGATCCAGACGAATCGTTGCGCCGTCTTGTGCAGAAATGCGTGCGCCACCTACGCCATAAAAAGCAGGGGAGGGGTTGGTCACTTCAATCATGGCGGCAAGTCCAATGCCGCGGTAAATGCCTTTGGCGCGCAGCGCTTGCTGCTCTTTGCGCAGTTCTGGGTAATTCATCAAGGCCAGTAATTTATCTAGGCACTGGTGGTGCGAAAGTTTTTCAAACTTCACACCAGAGGGGAATGTGTAGGGATAGGCATCGTCAGCGATTAAATTTCTGCGTCTGAAATCGGCTGGGTCCATGCCAATTTTTCTGGCGGCTTCATCCACAATGCCTTCGGTGACAGCCATGGCAATTGGGTGTCCCACAGCGCGGTATTGGCAAGTCACATTCTTGTTAGTAAAAACTACATCTAATTTAGCTTTGTAATGCTTGTGCTTATAAGGCCCACCGGTCAAATTAACGACTTGATTGCCCTCGATTCCGCTTGTGCGTGGATAGACCGAATAAGGGCCAATACCTGTTAAGTCCACCATATCAAAGGCAATGATGTCGCCTTGTTGGGTGCAAGCCAGTTTGATTTTGACTTTGTGTTCACGTGCATGGATATCGGTCAAAAACGACTCGATGCGATCCGCTGCAAATTTGACCGGGCGTTTGAGCATGACTGCAATAGCCGCAGTCGCCATTTCATCCGCGTACACATGGACCTTGATGCCGAACGATCCGCCAACATCTTTGCAAATGACACGCACATTCGATTCAGGGATATTCAAATGGCGCGAGAAAAGATCTTGCATCATGTTGGGTGCCTGAGTGCCTTGGTAAACGGTCAGCATGTTGTCGGCAGGGTTGTAGTCCGCCAAAATGCCCCGCGGTTCGTTGGTCACGCCAGTGTGCCGACTGAATTCATACACTTTTTCAACGACGACATCTGCTTTTGAAAACGCATCTTCAAATCCATCGGTCACCAATTCACGGTTAAAGCACTTGTTGTCACCCAAATCGGGGTGGATGACGACTTTGCCATCCAATGAAGCTTGCATGTCAGTCACGGCAGGTAGCACATCCCAATCCGCCACCACATGGTCTAGAGCGTCTTCCGCTTGCCTGCGGGTTTGAGCAACGATGGCCGCAACGGCTTCGCCTTGCCAACAAGCCCTCTCAGGAGCTATGGCGTATTGCGGGGCAGAGCGGATGCCTTTGAGATGCCCTAAAACCCCTACCCATGGTGTACAGAACTGGGCAACGTCATGCCCATCAAATACAGCGACGACGCCGGGCTGTTTACGAGCTTGGGATAAATCTATATGTTTAATGCGTGCGTGCGCGTGGGGGCTTCTGAAGTACACCACATGCACCAATCGCGGTAAGCGTATGTCGTCTAAATAAGTCCCACGGCCTTCAAGCAACTTTTTTGCGCCCGAACGTGGAACACTTTGCCCGACATAGTTGTTTTGAACGGTGACCGTTTCAGGCTGAATAGGAAGTTCATTACGCGCATTCATGCTTTTACTCCTGACTGAGTAGAAGAGGACGACAGATTGGTATGCAGAACAGATTCAATCGCATCAACAATAGCTTGGTAGCCAGTGCATCTGCAGTAGTTACCAGAAATTAATTCCTTGATCTCATTGCGGGATGCATTTTTATGGTGCTTGGTGATGTCTAGAGCCGTCAAAAGCATTCCTGCTGAGCAAAAGCCGCATTGAAAGGCGTTGTGCTTCAAAAATGCCGCTTGCAACTGTTGTAGTTCGCGGCTCTCTGACAGTCCTTCAATGGTTTGCACATTTTTCCCGTCTGCTTGAACTGCTAATGTCAAGCAACCGCGAACGACTTGGCCGTCAACCATGACTTGGCAAGCGCCACAAACCCCATGTTCGCAACCCAAATGCGATCCAGTGAGGCCCATTTCTTCGCGCAAATAATCAACCAGATGCATTCGCACAGGCACCTGAGCATCGACCGATTCGCCATTCACAGTAAATTGGGCATGCATACAACGATCAGACATAGGGCTCTCCTGCTTGTATCAAGGCCCTTGATAAAAGGACCCGCGCTAGATGTTTTTTGGTCGATGCGTTGGCTTGTAAATCGCCTGGCGGATCTAAGTCCGTATCTAAAGCTTTTTGAGCTAGCAAAATACTTTCAGGATGGATGTTTTGACCCGTCAACGCTTTCATCGCAGAGGGCGCAAGAACAGGTTTATCGTCCATCGCCATGAAAGACAAAGCACATTCGCGGATGGTTTTGCCGTCCATCGAGAGCGCAACGGCAAGGCCCACCATAGCGTAATCACCTTTGCGTCTTGCTAACTCTAGAAATACAAATCTATGGTTGCTTGTGGCTAGAGGAAATTCGACTGCTATGAGAACCTCTTCAGACTGAACGGCAGTTCGGTACAAACTGAGAAAAAAGTCATGCGCTTTGACGCGCCTCTCGCCTTTAGAACTTTGAATGACCATGGTGGCATTCAATGCCAAGGCAACAGCAGGGTATTCGGCGGCTGGATCGCCTAAGGCAAGGCTACCACCGATAGTGCCTTTGTTACGTATCGCTAAATGCGCAACATAAGGGACGGCTTGCGCCAAAAGTGGGACATGGAGTTTTACTAGATCTGAATTGAGAATCTCGTTGTGCGTAGTCAATGCACCAATACGTAGAGCATTGCCAAATTTCTCGATCCCTTTCATAGAGTCGATGCCACTGATATCGATCAATATCTGTGGGCTAGCCATACGCAGATTCAACATAGCCAGCAAACTTTGGCCACCAGCCAAAATCTGCGCGGAGTCTTTGTAACTGTGTAAGGACGCAAAAACGTCCTCCATATTTTTAGCCTTCACGTACTCAAAGTCAGGAGACTTCATCTAAAACTCCTCTATACAAAAACGTTAGCGAAGCTAAAAGGCTCATTAACTGTGCTCAGATGCCTAGGTAGTAGCTCTTTACCAGATCATTGTTCAGCAGTGTATCTACATCGCCTTTGAAAACAATTTCACCATGGACGATGATGTGACCAAAGTCCGCAATACGCATGGCTTGTTTAAAGTTTTGCTCCGCCATCAAAACAGTGAGGTTGTAGCGGTCTTTGAGCTCTTTTAATTTGGTAATGGTTTGCGATACCAATAAGGGTGAAAGACCTACTGAAGGTTCATCTACCAAAAGCAGACGAGGGGATGACATCAAAGCGCGGGCAATCGCCAGCATTTGTTGTTGTCCACCTGACATAGATCCGGCCAGTTGGTTACGTCGTTCTTTAAGCAAAGGAAAAGCTTCAAAGCAGAAGGCCAAGTTTTCAGGAATTTTGGGCCTAGAAGACTCTCTGAATGCGCCAAGCAATAGGTTTTCTTCAACCGTTAACTTTGGAAAAAGTCTGCGTCCCTCGGGGATTAAAGCGACGCCAAGATTGACGATTTCTTCGGTAGACAGTTGCGTTAAGTCGTGCGTGACACCGTCAATTTCCAAACGGATGGAACCTTTGTCAGGCTTGACCATACCCATCACGCACTTCATCAATGTACTTTTACCGTTTCCGTTGGTTCCTAGAAGGGCGACAGTTTGTCCGTTGTCTATGCTGAGAGATACGCCGTGCAAAGCGCGCACCGCGCCATAGCCAGCGTCGATATCTTCAATGATGAGCTTAATCGCCAAGGTAGGCCCTCTGTACTTCTGGATTCTTAACAATGGTTTCTGGAGTGCCTTCGCAAATAATCTTGCCTGCATCCAAACACACTACGCGTTGTGAAAACTTCATGACGGCTTGCATGATGTGTTCAATCATGATGATGGTGATGCCTCGCTTATTTAAGTCAAACAAAATATCAAGAACTTCGTCTACTTCCGTTCCAGCCAGTCCCGCCATGGCTTCGTCTGAGATCAAAAGCTTGGGTTTGGCTGCCATAGCGCGTGCCAGTTCCATTTTGCGCAATTCAACTTGAGAAAGTTGATTGGACTGAACAAAGGCTTTGTCTGCTAAGCCCATTCCTTGCAAGATTGCCATTGCTTCTTTTTGTTGCTCCGGACCGTCTTTGCCGCCTACAAAGGCAAACGGCACCAGCAGATTTTCCATCACGGTCATACTGCTAAAGGGTCGCGGAATTTGAAAACTTCTAGCGATACCGCGCTTGGTTCTTTCGTGCGCTTTTAAAAGGGAGATATCACCCCCATCAAAGCGAATAGAGCCTTGGTAATTGGTAAACGCGCCAGAAATGCAATTGATTAAGGTGGTTTTACCTGAACCATTGGGGCCAATCAACCCTAAGCGTTCGCCTTTGTTGACGTGCAGGCTGACTTCAGAGAGGGCTGTAAACCCTCCGAACTGCTTGATGACGTTATTTACTTCGAGGATTGTTTCCATTTTTTAATCAATCCTAATATGCCTTCTGGGGCAATAACTACAAACAAAACTAGCAAAACTCCAACAATTAACACATTTAATTCGTTAGAAACTGTGACAGTGACAATTTGTTGAAGTGTTGCCAAAAGAACTGCACCGATAACAGGGCCAATCCAGTGAGAGGTGCCGCCAATAATGGGCATACCTAAGGCGTAAATGGAGTAACTGAGGTTAAAAGTTGACGAGGGTTCTATGTAACTCAAATACATTGGCATCGGCGCACCAGCAATTCCCATTAGCGCGCCAGAAACAGTGCAAGCGATTAATTTGATCTTTAGAGTAGGAACCCCAGAGCACTCGGCAGCCTCCTCTGAGTCACGCACAGCGCGCAATCCGCGTCCTAAAAAAGAGTCTTGTACATAGCGGGCGATAGCTACGGACATAACAGCTAAGACTGCCATGACAAAAAACAACATACGCACGTAGCTGTCAAAAAACCAGAGGTCTGCTGGGCGTGTAAGTTGCAAGCCAGTTGCCCCACCTACATAGCGCCAATTATTTACTATTGTTTCTAAAATAAATACAACTGCAACAGTGGCTATTGAGAAAAATATACCGCGCAATTTAAGTGTAAGTAGACCAACGCCCAAACCTAGCGCTCCCGCCAATACTCCTCCGCCAAGTATTTGAACAAGCAGAGGTGCGGAAATTGATTTAAACAGAACGACAGCTGTGTATGCACCAACTGCAATAAAAGCTGGCACTCCAAAATTTACATAGCCAGCGTAACCGCCCAAAATATTCCAAGCAGTCGCAAGAACTACAAATTGCAAAACTACAAAACCAGCAAAGAAAACATATTCATTGACTCCGCCCATAACGGACAAACCCAATAAACCCAAAAGCAATAAGGAGCTATAAGTAGCAAATTTCATTTTGGTTATCTTCCAAAAAGACCCTGGGGGCGAACACCCAGCATCAAAAGTAGTAAACCAAATGAGACGGCGGGCGCCCATGACGCTCCAAAGGTCATCATCACTATAGATTCAGTGATTCCAAGCACTAGACCTGCTACCAATGTGCCACTCATGCTGCCTAATCCAGCCAAAACAACAACGCAAAACGTTCGGCCGATATAAATGCGATCCATCGCAGGCTCAACAGGCCCAACAATGATCAACATTGCTCCCGCAATTGCATTGACGGATGTGGCAATACCAAAAGCTATTTGTTTAATTCTGACTGGATTTGCACCCATTAATCGCAATGCACCCTCGTCTTGTCCGACAGCTTTGATTGCTCGACCAGTGAATGTTTTGGAGAAATAGATTGTCAGTACAAACGTCAGAGTAAGGGCAATTCCAAAGGCTACTAGCATCCGATAAGGGAAACGATAATCACCGATTTCCAAACTACTACCGATGTAGCTGGCAGCCACTGTACGTTGATCCACACCGAAAACCAAAATCAAACAGACTTCAATGATGAAAGCCATTCCAAAGAAAAAGGCTAAGCCACGTACGCCAGTATCCGTGCTTCTTTTTTCAAATGTTTCATGATAGAAACGGTAAAAACCTATGCCGATAACATAAAAAATGGGCATCAATAGAACGCCACATACAACTGGATCTATTCCAGTTTTACAAAGCAAATAAGTGAAATAAGACCCAAGTATCAACAGCGCAGGATGCGCAACATAGGGAACGTCCAATAACCCGAATGCCACAGACAGCCCAAGACTAACCGCCGCATAAAAACAGCCAAGTAATATCCCGAAAAGCGTAGCCTCAAAAATTAAATCAACAGAAAACATTAGAAATTATTTTGATAAAAGACGGGGCTCTAAAAAAGAGCCCCATCAAAAGGACAAGGGTTATGAAAAATAAGATTACGTAGCTTTCCTAGCTTTATCAAAAGGTGTAATTACATCGCCTTGCTTTTCTGATGATGGCCAAATTACTACCTGCTTGCCAGGTGCTCTAAATTGATCCCAGTCGTTGTCTTTGATATTTCTAAATTGGGCTTGGACTAAAGCGGGTTTGGCACGTTCCCCATTTTTATCAAAGCTAATGGGACCCACAATGGTCTTCATCTCATTTTTACGCAGATAGTCAGCTAATCGCTTGTGATCGAGAGACTTAGTTGCATTGACTGCTTGCTCGATCATTTGTCCAATAGCATAGTTGTATGGCGGCAAGTAATACCCTAACTGGTCAACTTTGGCAGCAAGAGCACGCTCCGTGTAACGCTTGAGGAAATCTTCGATTCCAGGGTATTTCATGCCTGGTACGTAGGAGTTGTAGTTCACCACACCATTAAGAAGACTACCAAGACCCTGCATAACAGGTCCAAACTGCAATCCGACCATGCCACCACCAAATATTTGGACTTGTGGACCGAGACCAATTTCATTGACAGAACGCATAATTGCTACAGATTCATTGGGGTAGCAAGCAACAAAAACTGCTTCTGCTTTTGAAGCTCTCACTGAGCGAATAATTGAGGAAAAGTCGGTGTTATTGCCCGGATAGTTTTGGTCATAGGCCACATTCCATCCGGTAGATTTGATAATTTCACGGGCTCCATTAGCAAGATTTTGCTGAAACTCGCCCTCAGCTGCAAAAATAGCGATGGACTTAGCGCCAGCTTTTTTACCAGCGTCCAAAAATCCCTCAGACCAACCCTTTGCATCACCCCAAGGTGCATTGTTAAACCACATATCGTGTTGAACTTTTGCATTGACTTGGAACGAAAAATTACCCATCAACAATAGACCGCGCTCTTTCACCATGGGCATGATGGGGGCAGTAACGTTGGTTGCGTAGGGTGCAATCAGTAGATCGACTTTATCCACGTCAATTAGTTTTGTATAAATTCCTGGGGTGTTGGCACCGTTACTTTGGTCGTCATAAACAATGAATTCGACCTTGCGTCCCAGTAGCCCGCCCTTGGCATTGATATCTTCGACCCACATACGCAATCCGATGAGTGCAGCTTGTCCACCAGCACCCAAACCGCCAGTCTGCGGCATGCTCATTCCGATTTTGACCGGAGTTCCTTGAGCAAAAGCCATACCGGAAGGCAAGCTTGAAGCCAATAAACCCGCACCACCCGCACCGATTACCTTGCGACGCATCTTGTCCATGTAAGTCTCCTGTATCAATGAATTTCTACAAAGCGAATCGTAAGAGCAAGATCTGACTCGGCTATCAGCTATTACCCTAGTGTTGTCGACTAAGCGATAGGGTGTTAACTGGAGATAACACTGACGCGTTCCATCTTGGAATAGTCTTCACCTTCCCACTTTGGGGCGTTTTCTTCGGTGATATTGAAAAAATTAAGCTCAATCATCACTCCATTGGGATCAGTGATAAAGAGTTGATAGAGGTTGGATTCCGGGAAATATCTTGGTCTGAATTTAATTTGATTTTTTATAAATTTTTGGATAAATCCGTCGGGCTCTTCGGCTAAAAAGGCAACATGGTCGATCACACCAGTTTGCCCGTTGACAGCATCAGGCGGCGTCCCAATGTAATACTTTTCTCTATTAGGAATGTTGGATGGTCCCATATGGACTTGTATTGATCCGTTGATACCCATCCAATAACCAGGGAAGGGAAAGTCTGGTCTAGGCATTACTTCAAACCCCAATATATTGGCGTAGAAGTCTTTCGTAAACTCAAGGTCGTTCGACCTAATAAAAAAATGGTTCAGAGAGTGAATTGGCATGTGTGACCTCCTTAAGTTAAGGGTTACTTGAATTCTAGGAATCATGCTAACACCGAGAACATCACTTTAAAGGAAGGGTAAGTATGCAAAATACAAAAATTCCAAGTCGTGCAAATATTCATGCTGTTCACTCTCTAGACCGTGTGGTTTTCACTGTCCCAGATCTCCTTGAGGCGACCAATTACTACTCGGCTTTCGGTTTAGATGTTCGTAATAATGGAATGCAAGTCGATCTGCATACTGATAACCATACGCATTGTTGGGCTAGCATCTTTCCATCTGGTAAGAAGAAAAAATTAGAGTTTCTAGTTTTTGCTGCCTATCCAGAGGACATGCAATTCATTGGCGAGCGCATCGCCAACTCGCCCTACATCAACGGAATCCCTCACCCCTTAGGGAGTAACGAGGGGTTTTGGGTTGTACACCCGGAAGGTTTTTACATACAGGTCATAGAAGGTAAAAAAACTTCTCCACTAGATAAATCCGAACCAATCAAAAAGCCACGCGCGCCGGTTGGAAAAGGCAATGCTCCTACTCGTTCTAGTATTAAGCAAGTAAGACCTAAGAGACTATCGCACGCGCTTTTATTTTCAGCAAAAGTCGCTGAGGCGGCTACTTTTTTCGAAGAAGTACTAGGTCTGCGCATCACCGACCGTTCAGACGACTTCATCATATTTATGCACGGTGTTCATGGAAGTGACCACCACATGATTGCGTTTGTGGCTTCAGATGGCCCTGGACTGCATCATTTAAGTTGGGATGTTGCCGAGTTAGATGACGTTGGTCTAGGCATGGAGCAAATGCTCCAAGCAGGATATAAAAAAGGATGGGGTGTGGGTCGCCATGTCCTTGGCTCTAACTACTTTTTTTATTCGCGTGATCCGTGGGGAAGTTTTAGTGAATTTTCATACGACATTGACTTTGTTCCAGCTGACCACGATTGGCAAACTGGTAACTACCCACAAAATGATTCCTTTTATGCTTGGGGGCCTGAGGTGCCAGAGGAATTTGTAATTAACTATGAAGTTGGTTCACTTTCGGTCTAGTAACAAAGTTTTTAGAGCACCTCAAATACGTCGTAAGTAGGGCCCGTGCTGTCGCGACGGCCTGTTGCGACCGCAATGATGCGATTTAGCCATGCATATTTCTCACTTGAAGTTTCAAAAATAGGCGTCATTCGGAAGTAATACAAAGAGGGGTCTACTTTCTCACCTTTGTTTAGTTTGTCAATCACATCTTTGGGACCATGGCGCAGGCCTCTGTAAGACATATAAATATGATGGCCATCATCGGTTTCTAATGTTAAGCGCACGTCCAACATCAATACGCCGTCGGGACGCATTAATAACCAGTCACCTCCGGGTGCAGAGGTTACTTTGCCTCGTAACCGATCTCCTGAGAATTCGCCAGCACTGACCTGTGCAATCTTGCGACCACCCATAGGTGTTTGCCCAAGATCAGTGATAGTTGGAACGGTGAGTGTGATTTGAAAGATAGGCCGTGTTTGAATCATCGTGACTCCCTTTATAACTAACTAAGATTTAAGTGACTTGCTTGAAATGAGATCTTTCAATTTGGAGTCTGGAAATAAAACTACCAACATCGACAACAAGATTAAAACCAAGGCGATGATATCTGGCAAGGTCACCGCCTCCCCCAAAATCAAAGCGCCACCTGTCACGCCGAATACAGGCACGAGCATGATAGATAGGCCGCTTGATACGGCAGAGAGCTTGCGCGCCACATGAAACCAAGCTACGTAACTCACAGCAAAGGTAATCACTCCCCCGTACAAAATAGCCAGCCATTGCATCAGGGTGGGCCATTCCCAAAGGTCTCTCTCAAAAATAATAGTAATCGCCAAGAAGAAAAAGAAGGCTATGAAGAGCGCCCAAAAAGTGAGGGTAATACCGCTAACACTTAGTTTGGAGTTTTTCATCATCGCGTTACCGGTGCCCCAAATAATGGCTGCCACCAACATAACCGCAATACCGAGAGGATGATTTCCCCACTGACTCGCACTGCCCCAAGCCAACAAAAGAGCGGCGCTCATGGCTAAAGCAATTGCGATCAATGCTGACATCGTTATTTTTTCGCGATACAAAAGCGCGCTTGCGAGGAGTGCCCACACAGGCATGGTGTAGCCAATGATGGCAGCGCGACCTGAGTTAAGCATGCTGACACCATAGATCATGGGCAAATGCCAGCCCACCATATTGAAAAGACTGAGTTTGAAAAGCGGCCTTCTTTCATGTTTCGGAACACCAATAGAAATACCTTTAAAACGAACATAGGCTCCCAGGGCCATGCATCCGATTAAGAAAGTAAACGTTCGAAATGCTGAAGGAGGATAACTATTGACCACAAATTTCATCACAGGATAGTTCAGCCCCCATGAAACTGTGACGATCAACACCATGAATAAATCTTTGGCATTGATTTGTTGGGAACTTATCTCGGGAGTTGACATGTATGACTTTGAAATGGGGGCGATCTGCATTTTGATTCAAAATGGCGTTTTATTCAGGGAGATGTTATGCATTTAAAACGATTACTAGATAAGTCAGTGGCTGTCCTAGCTTTGGTTGTTTTAGGTCTTTGGTGCCAAGTGTCTTTGGCAGACCCGTCAACCACCAAACTTTTGGTGGGTTTCCCGCCGGGGGGAGGAACAGACGCCATTGCCCGTGTCTTGGCCGAAAAAATGAAAGACGCACTAGGCACAAACGTGGTGGTAGAAAACAGAGCTGGGGCGGGCGGTCAAATTGCTGCGCAAGCTCTAAAAGCTGCGCCCGCTGACGGTAGTGTGTTGTTCCTTTCACACGACCACACTATTTCTATTCTTCCTCTGGTGGTTAAAAACCCTGGCTTCGCGCCGGCCACTGATTTTGTACCGGTAGTGGGTATTGCAACTTTTGCTAATGGCTTGGCTTTATCTGGCGGCACGCCTGCGAAATCATTCAATGAATACATCCAATGGGTTCGTACACAAGGCAATGGAAAGGGAACTGTTGGCGTTCCTGCGCCTGCATCAATACCTGAATTTTTAGTCAAGGTGATAGGTGATAAATACAAACTTGACTTGCAATCAGTACCCTATCGCGGTGGTGCGCCCTTGATGGCCGATATGTTGGGCAACCAAGTCCCTGCAGGGTTAGCGGGAGTTAATGATTTTCTAGAAAACCATAAAGCTGGCAAATTCCGCATGGTTGCAGTGATTGGTGACAAGCGACAAGCCGCTATGCCAGAGGTTCCCACCTTTGCAGAACTTGGCTTATCGGGTTTTGAAGAGTTGGCCTACTACGGATTGTTTGCTCCTGCGGGAACTCCGCAAGCAGTGATTGACCGCTACTCAGACGCCTTAGCAAAAATTATCGCCCAACCAGAAGTCAAAGATCGCTTGACTTCCATGGGTATCAACGTTGTGCACATGCCACCAAGACAATTTGCCAACCATGTTCGTTCGTACACGCAGACATGGGAAAAAATTGTCAAGAACAGTGGATTCCAAGCGCAATAAAAGTGCTGTAGAGATGGTTCCTCAACTCATCGCCCTAGATTGGGGAACCTCTAATCTGAGGGCAAATCTTTTAGACCTATCTGGTCATTCCATTGAGCAGCGTCAATCAGCCATGGGTGTGATGAAAGTGCCCAATGGTGAATTTGGCTCTGTTCTTTTGGAATTGTGTAGAGACTGGATGCAAGCGTATCGCATCCCCATGATTGCTAGCGGCATGGTGGGAAGTCGGCAAGGTTGGAAAGAGGCGCCTTATCTGAGTTGTCCTGCTACCTTAAAGCAAGCCGCACTCCAATTAACGGAGGTTCAATTCGACGACCCAGTAGCTGGCAAGCACAGCGTCTACATCGCCCCTGGCCTGAAATGTATCGATGAACACGCGCAAACCGACGTCATGCGCGGCGAGGAGACCCAAATTTGGGGTGCGCAGTTACCGCCCTTTAGTATTTGTGTATTGCCTGGAACACACAGTAAATGGATTTGGTTAGATGCCTCAGGAGATTTTCAAAACTTCAAAACCTTTATGACGGGTGAAATGTACTCCTTACTCACCCAACACAGCATATTGGGTAGATTGATGGAGATTCCCGAAACTGGTGCGCCTATTAAGCTAGAAGTATTTCTCCGAGGCGTTTCTCTAGGTGTTAGTGGGCATGCTGAGGTCTTGCACACTTTATTTGCTGCGCGAACAGCGGGCTTGATGGGGCACTTAAACGCAACCGAATTACCAGACTTTTTATCTGGCATTTTGATTGGTGCAGAGATCGGGAGTGCTCGCCCTCATGCCGTTGCAAAGGTGCATCTGTTAGGCGAGGGTAGTTTGTGCGAACGTTATGCGCAGGCATTTCAATATCAAGGTATTGCAGTTGCGCAAGTGGGCGAGGAGGCGACGACCAAAGGACAGTGGTTGCTTGCCCGAGCAGCTAGACTGGTGAAGTTTTAAGCATTTTTATAAAAAATCAATGTGGCAATTTGGTAAACATGGCATTCTTGTATGAAAACAGTTTTCGTTTTATTTGATTCGCTCAATCGCAAAGCATTGAGTTGCTATGGCGGTAGAGATATCGATACACCCAACTTTCAACGCTTGGCTAATCGGTCGGTGGTATTTGATAACCATTACGTGGGTAGCTTGCCGTGCATGCCCGCAAGAAGAGATTTGCACACCGGCCGCTTAAATTTTCTGCATAGAGGATGGGGGCCGCTAGAGCCTTTTGACCATTCATTTGCAGCTTTGCTGCATAAAGAAAAAAAAGTCTATAGCCATTTGATTTCAGACCATTTCCATTACTGGGGAGACGGTGGCGCAACTTATCACAACCGCTATGACACTTACGATTTCATTCGTGGCCAAGAGGGCGATCCTTGGAAGGCGATGGTGGATCCGCCATGGAAACGATTCAAAGAGATGTATCACCCTGTTCAATATTCTGAGCAACGACGCAACAAACTGTCGCGCAATATCATTAACCGTGAGCACATCAAGCAATATGAAGAATTCCCATCTGTGCGCTGCTTTGATGCCGGGTTGGAATTTTTGAATACCAACCAAAAAGCAGACAACTGGTTGCTGCATTTAGAGACTTTTGATCCGCATGAGCCTTTTCACGCACCAGAGGAATTTCGTAAAAAATTCACGACGAACTACAAAGGCCCGACATTGGATTGGCCACCGTATGCACGCGTGACGGAAACTTTTGACGAATGTGAAGAGTTGCGCGCCAACTACGCCGCCATCATTGCTTTGTGCGACCATGAATTGGGCAGACTGTTAGACCACTTTGACGCACATGATCTATGGAAAGATACGGCGTTGGTAGTCACCACTGATCACGGATTTTTATTAGGCGAGCACGATTGGTGGGCTAAAAATATCATGCCGTGTTACAACGAAGTGGCGCATATTCCTTTGTTTATCCATCACCCAGATTTCGCTAGCCAAGCGGGTTCCCGTCGTCAACTCCTCACGCAAACCATGGACATCATGCCGACTTTGATGGGCATATTTGGCGCTACGCTACCAGCCGAGGTGACAGCTAGTTCATTACTGCCTGCACTGGGTGATGCAAGCTTAGAGAACCGTGAAGCCTGCATCTACGGTGTATTTGGTAGTGCAGTCAATGTGACCGATGGACATTACACCTACTTTATTTATCCCCCTGATATTCATGGAGGCGACCTCAACCAATATACCTTGATGCCGTTGCATATGAAGGAGTTCTTCAGTATTGAAGAGTTGCAAGAGGCCAAGCTAATGGAATCCATGCCTTTTTCCAGAAGCGCGCCAGTTTTACAAATTCCGGCAACGCCTAAATCGCCTTTTTATAGCCACCAAGGCCCCGCGACTTTGAAGGACACTGAGTCGGCTTTGTTTGATTTACATACAGACCCTTTGCAAAACCACCCTTTGCATGATGTAGTCTTGAAAGAACGCATGCGTCGACTAGCAATTACGCAAATGAAAGTCCAGCATGCACCAGCCGAATACTTTCGGCGATTAGATTTATCTAACTAAATTCATAAATACTCCACCAACACTCTTCTGAGGCAAGCATGAAAACTCTTCTCCTTCTATTTTTTGTATTCATTCAATCTACCCTGGTCTGGGCGCAGTCAGACTTTCCTAATAAACCTGTCACGATAGTGGTGGCGACACCAGCCGGTGGTGCTACGGATAAAACTGTTCGCTTACTCGTTAAACAATTGCAAACCAAATGGAAAAATGGGGTTGTTGTTGAAAATCGTGTTGGTGCGTCAGGCAATATTGCTTCAGCCTATGTAGCCAAAGCGAACCCAGATGGTTACACCTTGTTGGTGTCTGCAGGACCGTTCTCTATCAACCCCAGTCTTTTTAAAACCTTGCCGTTTGATACCAAAAAAGACTTTGTCCCTATCAGTCAAATATCTAGTTTTGCCAGCGTATTGTTGGTGCACGAGTCATTTCCAGGTAAAACACTGAATGACTTTGTGACTGTCGCTAAGAATCCTAAAGAACCACTTGCTTATGCCTCTGCTGGAAGTGGTACCGCCCAACACTTAGGAATGGAGCTATTGAAAAGCAAGCTCAAGCTTAATTTGAACCACATTCCCTACAAAGGGGGAGCACCTGCTATGAACGACTTATTGGCCGGGCATGTCAAAGTGATGCTCGCGGGTATGGGTGACGCAAGTCCGCATCTCAATACGGGCCGTGTATTTCCATTAGTCACCACGGGTAAAGCACGTTCACCGTTGCTTCCCACTATTCCAACGCTTCAGGAATTGGGTATTTTGGATTTTGATGCGTCAGGTTGGTGTGGATTGCATGCGCCTGCAGGAACGCCTGCGGACATCATCCAAAGAATCAACCAAGATGTGGTTGCAGTATTAGCAGACCCCTCGGTACGCCAAGGTATGGCGGCCATGGATGTAGATCCCCGTCCAACGTCGGTCGCAGAGTTCCGCACATTTATGGACAGCCAGTTTGCCAAATGGAAAGAAGCCGTAGAACTGTCTGGTGCCAAGGCAGACTAATTAGCAGAGCTTATGCAGCGCTTGCAAGTTGCTCCTACCGTTCGAATTCGAGCGGAGGGATACGAGGCAATTATTTCTCCGAGTGCTGGTGCGCGCCTATTAAAACTGACCCGCAGCGGGAACAACCAACGCATGGATTGCGTTGTTCCCTTTGATGAACATATTGCATCCATAGACGCGCACCAATGGCCCAAGGCCGGGGCTTTTGTGATGTTGCCCTTTACCAATCGATTGGACCCGGCTGCATTTGAATGGCAAGGTCGCAAAATTACGCTGCATAACGGCTCAAACACAGGGCAAGGCTTACATGGGTTTGGACACAGGCGCGATTGGACAGTTAGTGAAACGTCAGACTTGCATATTGCTTTGGAATTGAATCATGCTGCAGCCTGTGCGGAATGGCCTTGGACTTTTAAGGCAAGGCTCAATTACAAACTGGGTGCATCTGGTTTATCTGTTGCATTGTCTGTTTGCAATACAGATGCGACAACTATGCCGGTGAGCCTAGGGTGGCACCCATTTATTCCATTTTCAAATTCTGAGACCACAAAAAATAACTCCTTGCGTTTTACCGCATCCCACATGCACGATATTGGTCTAGATGGTTTGGGACGTGCGCTTTTGTCTGAAGACATTGCAGCCAATCAGACATTTGCGTTGGATGGAAAAACTGCAAGCACCACAGCATTTGAGAACTTTGGTGGCGAAGTAGATGTATCACTTGAAAAAAATCTACGCTTAAAGTTGACGAGCCAGCATGCGCCGCATTTACTGGTGCATCGTCCTCCAAAGTTACCCTTTGTGTGTATTGAGCCCGTGGGATCTTTACCCGGCTCTTTCAAGAATTACACCAAAGCGCAAAGCAATCGGGAGTTGCGCCTTGATCCAGGTGAATGGAGACATTTGGTGTGCAATTTGGGCTGAGCAGCGATCGTATGAATCGCCTTAGAAAGATGACCGCTCTCGGCGATAGATAGGAGTCCATGCGCGCCCAAAATATGCGGGCTGGTGTCGAGAGCGGTCGAAACCCTACAACCTTGTACCCTTATATTCGGTTTGGGTGCAATACTCTTTAGTTTTTCGTTGGTCTGACGGCATCGCCAGGCCTGTGATGGAGAAGTTTCCAAATGTGAGATTTTTTAACCAATCAGGTCAACTCGGCCATCCAAGCCCATCACGCCTGTAATGACGCTTAGCTTGGGGTGGCGTTTGTTTACTTGCTTGCGAAACTCTGTTAATGCCTCTGCGTGTGCATCTGTCTCAGCAGCGCGAGTTGCCACTTTGGACTCACCAAATGCGAGCTTGGCTGCCCCGCAGTCGCGGTGCGTAAGACCGACGACCCGTTTAATGTGGTGCAAGGACACAGTGATGTCTAAATTGTCCCAATAGGTCTTGTGCCATGCAGTGAAATTGGGGTGCACAGCGCCAATTGGGCCACCTGCCATCACAAATTGGCTGTAGTTATCACTAAGCTTTTCACGGGTTACGCCTTGCAGCATACCCATGTACTGGTAACTTAAGGTTGTGAAGCGCGGGTCAATACAGTTGACCAACATCGCTTCGTAATTGCCACTGGCAGCAAAGCTAGTGCCAGAAAACCCAACCAATCCCGCAGCGACAGTTGCCGCGCCGGCACCTAAAAACCTGCGACGCGTTGGCGCACCCGCCAAGCGTAGTGGGCTGCAGCAGGCGCAACTTGATTGGGGATGGGATACATTTTGGAGATGCAAGGTTTTTTCGGACATAACAATTTCCTTTTGCTTGTAGTCGTTGAGAAATTTTGGTTAGAGATATACGTTTATGAGTTCGGATATGTGTCCGAATCCTTTAAGTAAATCTATCAAAAATTATAAATACCAAAAAAATGCTCCCCAGCTGACATCGATGCCATCCCACTCTTTTGATTCAAAAGCACCCTTACGAGTTCTCAGCCTCATCCCGCCGATGACGCAACTCAACACGCCATACCCGTCAACTGCCTATTTGACGGGGTTTATGCGCGAACAGGGTATCGACGCCGTTCAACATGACTTGGCCTTGGAGTTGGTGTTAACGCTTTTTTCTTCGAAGGGTTTGTCCGATGTGCGTGCACAAGCGCTTAGCTTGGCTGAGGAATATCGCAGCGCCAGTGTGAACCAATTCTTAGATCATTTCGACGCTTACCAAAGCACGATCGCACCGACTATTGCTTTCTTACAAGGTAAAGATCCCACCTTGAGCCACCGTATCGCTGGGCGTAGTTTTCTGCCAGAGGGCCCGCGCTTTGCTTCGTTGGATACTTTCGACGATGAAGAAGGCGGTGATCCACTGGCGTGGGCCTTTGGCGCACTCGGCCAGCAAGATCGTGCGCGGCACTTGGCGACTTTGTATTTGAATGATTTGGCCGATGTGGTGCGAGATGCAGTCGATAGACGATTTGAATTTGTGCGCTATGCCGAGTCATTGGCTGGAAGCCAACCCACATTTGATCTCCTAGCGCAGGCTCTATCTGCGCCAGCTACGTTGTTAGATAAAAAGCTGCAAGTATTAACGACTTTGGCAATAGACAAGCACCAACCAAATGTAGTCTTGTTGTCTGTGCCATTTCCAGGTGCTATGTATGGAGCTTTGCGTATTGCACAAACCATCAAAGCCCATTCAGCGCATATTCGGATTGGATTAGGTGGAGGTTTTGCGAACACAGAATTGCGTGAGTTAACAGACCCTCGCGTTTTTGATTTTGTCGACTACATCACGCTCGATGCGGGTGAGCGACCTTTACTGGCCTTGTTTGAGCATTTCCAAGGAAAAAGAAGTACGCAGCGTTTAGTACGTACTTTTTTGCGTAATGCAGACGGTAAGGTGCAATTTACCAATTGGGCAGAGCCAGAGGTTGCGTTTGAAAACGTGGGTACGCCTACGTGGGACGGCTTGCCTTTGCAGAGTTATCTATCGCTGTTAGACATGCTCAACCCCATGCACCGTTTGTGGAGCGATGGACGTTGGAACAAACTGACGGTGGCGCACGGGTGTTATTGGAAGAAATGTAGTTTTTGTGATGTGAGTCTTGACTACATTTCGAGGTATGAGACTGCTTCCGCCTCGACGCTGGTCGATCGTATGGAACGCATCGTCGCTGAAACCGGCCAAACAGGATTTCATTTTGTGGATGAAGCTGCGCCACCCAAAGCATTGAAAGCCTTGGCGAGAGAAATTATTCGACGCAAATTGCAGGTGACATGGTGGGGCAATATCCGATTCGAGAAAACCTTCACCCCAGACTTAGCGGAGCTGTTGGCTGAAAGCGGGTGCATCGCGATGTCCGGTGGCCTTGAAGTAGCGTCTGATCGATTGTTAGAACTGATGCAAAAGGGCGTCACGGTCGAGCAAGTGGCGCGCGTGACCAAAGGTTTTGCGGACGCTGGCATCTTAGTGCACGCCTATTTGATGTACGGTTTTCCCACCCAAACGCTGCAAGACACGGTGGATGCATTGGAATATGTGCGGCAGTTGTTTGAGAACGGCTGTATTCAAAGTGGGTTTTTCCATCGGTTCACTTGCACTGTCCATTCACCGGTAGGCAAAGACCCCGCGGCATACGGCGTGCAATTGGTGCCTTTGCCAGAAGTTAGTTTTGCCAAAAATGACGTGGCTTTTATCGACCCAACTGGAACGGACCACGATAGTCTGGGATTAGGCCTTAAGAAGGCGCTCTATAACTACATGCATGGCGTAGGTTTGGAAGAAGATGTGCACTCATGGTTTGATTTGCCTTCAGGCAAGTGTCCTAAATCGCATGTCAACAAGCACTTCATACAAAAAGCACTCAATGTTTAAGCACTATTTGTAAAACCTAGCTTTTCGTCATTAGCGCACCAATATTTATGCAAATAAAGTGAGACAAAAGGGTGGCGTAAAATCCGCAAACGCAAAGACACCGCCCGGGTGGTGAAATAGGTAGACACAAGAGACTTAAAATCTCTCGCTTTCCGCAAGGGGCGTACCGGTTCGATTCCGGTCTCGGGCACCAATTTAGAAGGAGTTTCGTCATGGCACGTTACAACGCCGCGTATGAAATTCACGTACACGGAGAAGTCCCCCTCCGAGACGACGTGGGCATGGACCAACTGCAAGATGCTTTGCGCCCCCTCTGGAAATACGCTGGAGCCCTCTCATTACAAGACGGCGCAGTCAGCAGCTACCCCGAAGAACCTGGCATTCGATTCGATGCGCAAGAGCATGCCCTGCAAATGTGCTGGACGGTTCCTGGCGACGATGACTTTCGCCAAAGCTTGGACGAAATGTGCATGAATCTGAACGAACTCACCGCAGCAGGTTCAGCCATTGAAGTTACCTTCTACGACAATGATTTTGATGACGAAGATGAAGCACGTGGCGAAGACTCACGCGACGATTTCGTCATGCTTTTTGTAGGTCCAACGCCTGCTGACATCATGCAAGCGCAACGCGATTTGTTGATCAACGATGTGATTCATTTGATGGAGCGCCATTTTGATGGAGCTGAACTCGGTGGGGTCGTCAATGAGATCGACAAATTATTTGCAGAGCGATTTGATGATTTGGTCAAATCATTAGATTTGGGTCGCCCACCGCGTGGGTCTGGCGGTAACGGTCATGGCGGTCACGGCGGACGTAAGCCCCGCCACTTGCATTAAGTAAAACTTGTGTTCGCTAAAAAATAAAAGCGCCTAGGGCGCTTTTATTTTTGATGCCTCATTCAGATTAGGCAGATTAGCCAGCAGTCACGCCAATCCCTTTGAATTCACCAGTGGCAATACGTTTCTGCCATTCGGCAGGTCCAGTGATGTGCGCGCTGGTACCCCCTGAATCAACAGCCACCGTTACTGGCATGTCAACCACATCAAATTCGTAAATGGCTTCCATGCCGAGATCCTCAAAACCCACCACCTTTGCGTGCTTAATCGCTTTGGAAACCAAATAGGCAGCGCCACCTACTGCCATCAAATAGGCCGATTGGTGTTTCTTGATAGCGTCGATGGCAGTGGGGCCGCGTTCGGCTTTACCGACCATAGAGATCAAACCAGTTTGCGCCAGCATCATCTCGGTAAATTTGTCCATGCGGGTGGAAGTTGTAGGTCCTGCGGGGCCGACAGCTTCGTTGCCGACGGGATCGACAGGGCCCACGTAATAGATCACGCGGTTGGTGAAGTCGACGGGTAACTTCTCGCCCTTGGCCAACATGTCTTGAATGCGCTTGTGTGCAGCGTCACGTCCGGTGAGCATCTTGCCGTTGAGCAAAAGCGTTTGGCCGGGTTTCCAACTCGCGACTTCTGCTTTGGTCAAGGTGTTGAGATCCACCCGCTTGCTCTTTTGTGTGTCTGCTGTCCAATTCACGTTGGGCCAGAGGTCGAGGGATGGAGGGTCTAAATACACTGGACCAGAGCCATCCATCACGAAGTGTGCGTGGCGAGTCGCGGCGCAATTGGGAATCATGGCGACTGGCTTGCTGGCAGCATGTGTGGGGTACATCTTGATCTTGACATCGAGCACGGTTGTTAAACCGCCCAAGCCTTGCGCGCCAATGCCCAAAGCGTTGACCTTGTGATAGAGCTCCAAGCGCAAGTCTTCGACCTGCGTCATCGCACCGCCTTTGCTAGATTTCTCTAGCAGTTGGTACATATCTAGATCGTCCATCAAACTTTCTTTGGCAAGCAAGACCGCTTTTTCTGCGGTGCCGCCAATGCCAATGCCCAACATACCTGGTGGGCACCAGCCCGCGCCCATGGTGGGGACGGTTTTGAGCACCCAATCGACCACGCTGTCGCTGGGGTTCAACATGATCATCTTGGATTTGTTTTCGCTGCCGCCGCCTTTGGCTGCGACGATGATGTCCAAGGTATTGCCAGGCACGATTTGCGTGAAGATCACGGCAGGCGTGTTGTCTTTGGTGTTTTTACGGGCGAACTGGGGGTCGTCCACGACCGACGCGCGCAAAGTGTTGTCAGGGTGGTTGTAGCCACGGCGCACACCTTCGTTGATGGCGTCTTCTAAGCCCGCAGAAAAACCTTCGAAACGCACGTCCATACCAACTTTTAAAAACACGTTGACGATGCCAGTGTCTTGGCACATAGGGCGATGGCCCGTCGCGCTCATCTTGCTGTTGGTCAAGATTTGTGCAATCGCGTCTTTGGCTGCAGGGCTTTGCTCACGTGCATAGGCGCTGGCCAAATGCGAAATGTAGTCTGCAGGGTGGTAATAGCTGATGTACTGCAAGGCAGCGGCGACGGATTCGATTAGATCGTTTTGGCGGATAGTGGTCATGGTGTTGAAAGTGGGCGGGTAGAAAGTGAGGGAAAAGTGGTGGAGGAGTCTTGATGGCTTGGTTTTAAATAACCTAAATCAATACGTTCAACGCAAGCTCAGCACCCAGGACGCTAGTTTTTGTGCTTCAGCTTCGCTGACTTGAGGGTTCGCTGGCATAGGAACAACACCCCAAACACCAGCGCCGCCTTTTTGAATTTTGGTGGTGAGGGTCGCCAGGGCAAGCGGCTCATTGGCATAGCGCTTGGCTATCTCTTTCAAAGCGGGGCCAACCACTTTTCTATCGGAGTGGTGGCAAGACATGCAGTTCTTAGAGGTTGCCAATGCCATATCGGCCCAGCTTGAAGAAGCAAGGAAGGCACTGGCAAGCAAGAACAAAAATGCAATTTTTCGCACGCGCAAATGCATAGCTATCCAATCAATAGTCGTCTAAAACAGCGCCTTTGCTGGCGCTAGAAGCGTTGAAGGCAAACTTGGCTTGCACACCACGGTTGTAACGCGGAGCAGGTGCCTTCCATCCCACTTTGCGCTTGGCTAATTCGGCATCTGTCACATTCAGTTGCAACAGCAACTCGCGTGCGTCGATGGTGATGGAGTCGCCCTCATGTATGAAGGCGATATTGCCACCAGCTGCCGCTTCAGGGGCAACGTGGCCTACCACCATGCCCCATGTGCCACCTGAGAAACGTCCGTCGGTGATCAAGCCCACGCTTTCGCCCAAGCCAGCTCCGATCAAGGCGCCAGTGGGGGCCAGCATTTCAGGCATTCCTGGGCCGCCTTTGGGGCCGAGGTAACGCAAGACCATGACATCGCCGGCTTTGATCTTGCCATCCAGGATAGCTTTAAGCGCGGATTGCTCGTCGTCAAACACGCGGGCTGGGCCCGTGATAACGGGGTTTTTCAAGCCGGTGATTTTGGCGACCGAGCCTTCGGGAGAAAGGTTGCCTTTGAGAATCGCCAAATGGCCTTGCTCGTACATGGGTTTGTCGATAGTGCGGATAACGTCTTGGTCAGCGCGTGGCGTATTGGGAATATCTGCCAAGTTTTCGGCCACGGTTTTGCCAGTGATGGTCATGCAGTCGCCATGCAACAAGCCCGCTTTAAGCAAAATCTTCATGACTTGTGGAATGCCGCCAGCGCGGTGTAAGTCGACAGCTAGATATTTACCGCTAGGTTTGAGGTCGCAAATGACCGGGACTTTTTTGCGCATACGCTCAAAGTCGTCAATTGTCCAATCCACTTGGGCGGCATGCGCAATGGCCAAATAGTGGAGGACGGCGTTGGTGGAACCGCCAGTCGCCATGATGACGGCAACAGCGTTTTCCAAAGATTTTTTGGTGACGATGTCGCGTGGCTTGATGTCTTTCTTAATGGCCTCGATCAACACCTTGGCCGAAGCCTTGGCCGAGTTTTGAGTCTCGTCGTGTGGGTTGGCCATGGTGGAAGAGAAGGGCAGAGACATACCCAAGGCCTCAAACGAGGACGACATGGTGTTGGCGGTGTACATGCCACCGCAAGAACCCGTGCCTGGTATCGCGCGCATTTCAATCTCGCGTAAATCTGCGTCGCTCAATTTGCCAGCTGAGTTTTCGCCCACTGCCTCGAACACACTGACGATGTTGAGGTCTTTGCCTTTGTAGGAGCCCGGAAGAATGGTGCCTCCGTAGACATAAATCGCGGGAACATTCGCACGCAAGATGCCCATCATGCCGCCCGGCATGTTTTTATCGCATCCGCCAACGACCAAAACGCCGTCCATCCATTGGCCTTGCACGCAGGTCTCGATACAGTCAGAAATCACTTCGCGGCTGATCAAGGAATACTTCATGCCCTCGGTGCCCATTGCCATTCCATCGGAAATAGTGGGTGTGCCGAAAATTTGGGCATTACCGCCAGCTTCCTCAATGCCCTCCACGGCAGCATCGGCTAGTTTTTGTAAGCCGCTGTTACATGGTGTGATGGTGCTGTGCCCGTTGGCCACGCCGACCATAGGTTTGACGAAGTCACCCTCTTGGTAGCCCATGGCGTAATACATCGAACGGTTGGGCGCCCGGGATTTGCCTTCGGTAATGTTGGCGGAGCGGCGGTTGATTTTGATAGGTGAAGTGGCCATGGTGGAGTGCTCAATCGAACAAAAACGCTTAGTTTATCCCCCTGAGTAGCCTCTTTGTGGGGCGGAGTCGCCTACGCAAACCTCGCGCACAATGGCGAATATGCTGATGCACCCCCAATTTGACCCTGTCGCCTTGCAACTCGGGCCCGTTGCCATCCACTGGTATGGCATTACTTATTTAGTAGCGTTTGCCTTATTCCTTTTCCTAGCCAAACGCCGGTTGCAACATCAGCCTTATGCCGAATGGGTGGCACAAGGTAAATGGGCTGTCCAAGACGTGGATGACTTGTTGACCTTTGGGGTTATAGGTGTGGTTTTAGGCGGGCGCGTCGGTTATTGCCTGTTCTACAAACTGTCCTATTACGCCGATCACCCCATCGAGGTGTTTTATGTGTGGCAAGGCGGCATGAGCTTTCACGGCGGTATGTTGGGCGTGATTGCGGCAATGGCGCTGTTCGCTTGGCAACGCAAACGCCCGTGGTTAGCCGTGACCGATTTCATTGCGCCTTGCGTACCAACGGGATTGGCCGCGGGCAGAGTGGGTAACTTCATCAACGGCGAGTTATGGGGTAGAGCAGCAGACCCTGACCTACCTTGGGCGATGGCGTTTCCTCAAACTGGATCGTTACTTGCACGACATCCTTCACAGGTGTACCAATTTTTGGGTGAAGGCTTGTTGTTGTTCGCAGTGATGTGGCTTTATGCCCGAAAACCTAGGCAAGTGGGCGCAGTGTCTGGCGTATTTTTGATGGGCTACGGCCTGATGCGATTCATGGCCGAATACTTTCGAGAACCAGACGCCCATTTGGGATTGCTGGCGCTGGGTTGGAGCATGGGCCAGTGGTTGTGCGTTCCCATGGTGGCGGTAGGTGCTTGGATGTGGGCATCGGTTGTGTTACAAAACGATGAAACGCCCACAACTCCATACGCATGAACGCAACCAACTGGCTCAGTACCAAACTCAATTTGTTGCGTAACTCTGCGCCGGCAAGCGTACCTCCAGAAGAGGTTGCCCGATCTACGCGCGAACGTTTAGACGCCACTGTACGCAAGCAAAAAGAAGCCCTTTCGCCCCGTTCCTTGCGTCGTACGCTGCTGCTATTGCAGTCAGTGGTCGACCCAAAGGTGAGCGAGGTCGAAGGCGGACGTCGCGCCAAAGCGCTAGCAGATTGGTACACAAAAGCTCAGACCAGTGAGCGACAAGATCTGTGGCTTCTCATTAGCGAGCAATTTGGCCCTGACCCCACAAAAGTGCGCGCAGCGAGGGACGAATACGATGCCGCCCTTGGCACCGTCGACGAAGGCGCGGCAGAGATTCGGCTGCGACGTGCCTTGTTGTCGCCCCGTACCCGTTTGTTGCAACGCTTTGCCGCCTATCCGGGCGGCATGCGGTTTTTGGTGGACTTGCGCGCGGAGATGCTGCCGCAAGTCAAAAGCAATAAACGACTGCTGGCGCTAGATGCTGAACTAGAAAACCTATTTTCTACCTGGTTTGACGTAGCCTTTTTGGAGTTGCGCACTATCAGTTGGGACTCTCCCGCTTCTCTGATTGAAAAGCTCATCAAGTACGAAGCCGTGCACGATATTCGCAGCTGGGCGGATCTCAAGAACCGCTTAGATAGCGACCGACGTTGCTATGGGTTTTTTCACCCGAGTTTGCCCAACGAGCCGCTGATATTTGTGGAAGTCGCATTGCTCGACGAGATCGCCGACAACATCATGCCCTTGTTAGACGAGACCGCTGCCAATGCAGATTTACATAAGGCCTCCGTCGCAATTTTTTATTCCATCAGCACCACACAAACTGGATTACGAGGTGTCAGTTTTGGTGACTCTCTGATCAAACGGGTGGTGGAGACTCTGCGTTCTGAATTCCCCAAGCTCAAAACTTTTGCGACCTTGTCCCCAATTCCAGGATTCAGAAATTGGTTGTCTAAAAATTTAGAATCACTGCTTGAAAAGTTGTCTGACAAAGAGCTTTCGCAGCTAGGACGTGCCTTGAGTTTTGAGCCACCGTCTTCTATCCATGTGCTTGCAGCTTTGGAGCAGCCAGAGGTCTTGGCTAGCCTTTCAAACAAATCGCCTGTGCGCGAATTTTTGACCCGATGTGCTGCTCAGTATCTGGGACGCGCCAAAGAGGGCGAGATGGTGTTGGACACTGTGGCGCGGTTCCATTTGGGCAATGGCGCAAGGATTGAACGCATTAATTTCTATGCGGACCCCTCTGCCAAAGGTCTAAGACAATCTCACGGAATGATGGTCAATTATTTGTACGATCTCAAGCGCATCGACAAACACCGTAAACAGTTAGAGTCTGGAGATGTTCCCGCCTCTAGCCAGGTGGAAGATTTGTATTTCAGTCACTAATCGCATCAAATTAAAAAGGAGACATTGCTATGAACAATACTTTTACGCAAAACCGACGCCAATGGCTTGGGCTTTCTGCTGCAACACTAGCCACTTTGGGGTTCGATCTCCATGCTGAACCCGGTTGGCCCACTAAACCCGTGAGCCTTGTTGTGCCATTTCCTGCGGGAGGCGGCACAGACACGTTTGCTAGGCCTTTGTCTGCACAGTTTTCCAAACTCACCGGCAAGACTATGGTGATCGATAACCGGGGAGGGGCTGGTGGTAACTTAGGTGCTGGCGTTGCAGCGAAAGCTGTACCTGATGGCTATACCTTGTTTATGGGTGCTGTACATCACTCCATTGCGCCGTCCATGTACCCCAAGCTTGATTACGACCTCGAGCGTGATTTCATTCCGCTGGCCATAGTCGCAAGCGTTCCGCACGTTTTGGTGGTCAATCCTAAAAACATGCCTGGTGACTACAAAGCATTTATGGAGCAAGTCAAAACCAAGCCCGGACGTTTTAACTACGGATCTGCTGGTGGTGGTACTTCGCACCATTTGGCGGGCGAACTCTTCAAGCTTCAAACTAAAACATTTATAACGCACATTCCGTATCGTGGCGCAGGGCCTGCACTGCAAGACCTGATCGCCGGAAATGTAGACATGATGTTTGACGGTCTTGGATCTTCTGCCCAGCACATCAAAGGTGGAAGAATCAAGGCTTTGATGGTGTCCGGTAGCAAACGCAGCCCAGCTTTTCCAGATGTTCCTTGCGCTGCAGAATTAGGTTTTACCGACTACAACGTTACAACTTGGTATGGTCTATGGGCTCCAAAAGGAACACCTGCAGATGTTCAAGCCCGTGTCATTGAAGAAGTGCGTAAAGCCGCCGCAACCGACGAGATAAAAACCGGTTGGGCCAATAGTGGTGCTGAGTTCCCCAATTTGACGGGCCCGCAGTTTGGCGCATTTGTGAATAGCGAAATTAAAAAATGGGCGGTAGTGGTCAAAGCCTCAGGCGCCAAATTAGATTAGAAGTTTTTTATTTAGTGTGAGCTGATGAACCACAACCTGTATGCGGCGTTGCGCGCCCAATTTTCCAGTCATTTAGACTCCACGGCCGTTGAAACTGATGAGGGATTGCATTACAGCTGGCGCGATCTAGAGCGCGCGAGCGCGATGTTGGCTAACTTGTTGGAAGGCCTGAATATTCCTCAAGGCGCACGCATTGCCGTTCAGGTTGAGAAATCGGTCGAAGCCATGATGCTTTACTTGGCGACATTGCGGGCTGGTTATGTTTTTCTGCCGCTCAACACGGCTTACCAAAGTGCAGAAATTCAATACTTCATTGAAAACGCTGAGCCTGCCGTGGTGGTGTGTAGTGGCGCAAACTTTGGATGGGTCAGCAAAATTGCCTTCAAGGCTGGAACGCAATATGTGTTCACCTTGAACGACAACAGAACCGGCAGCTTGTTAGACCGTGCCGTGCACTGCTCAGACAAACACACGGTAGTGCAAAACGCTGCAGACGACATGGCTGCCATTTTGTATACCAGTGGAACAACCGGGCGTAGCAAAGGTGCCATGTTGTCGCATGGCAATTTGCTCAGCAACGCCCAAACGCTTAAAACCTACTGGGGCTGGCGCGCTGGTGATGTGTTGATCCACGCTTTACCCATCTTCCACGTGCATGGTTTGTTTGTAGCTATTCACGGCGCATTGCTAAATGGCAGCAAGATGATTTGGATGTCAAAGTTTGACCCAAAGTTCGTCATCCAAAAAATGCCAGAGGCCACCGTGTTTATGGGTGTGCCTACTTTGTATGTGCGTATGTTGGCGGAGCCCGAGTTGACGAAACAACAAGCTTCGCACATGCGATTGTTTGTTGCAGGCTCTGCACCGTTGTTAATCGAAACCTTCAAAGAATGGCAAGACCGAACTGGACACACCATCTTGGAGCGTTACGGCATGAGTGAAACCGTCATGCTTACATCGAATCCCTACGCGGCAGATGCGCGTTATCCAGGTCAAAGTGAACGCAGAGGTGGGACCGTGGGATTTCCACTACCAGGGGTGCAGTTGCGTGTGCACAGCGACGATGGCGCCGAATTGCCGGTTGGTGAAATTGGAGGCATTCAAGTCAAAGGCCCGAATGTTTTCTCAGGTTACTGGCGTATGCCTGAAAAGACTAAAGAAGAATTCACAGCGGATGGGTTTTTCAAAACAGGAGACGTCGGCAAAATCGATGAACGTGGGTATGTGGTGATTGTTGGCCGCAGCAAAGACTTGATCATCAGTGGGGGTTACAACGTGTATCCAGCTGAAATTGAAGGCTATATCAACGAGATGTCTGGTGTTGCTGAAAGCGCGTTGGTGGGTGTTCCGCATCCAGATTTTGGTGAAGTAGGGGTGGCAGTGGTAATCGCCAAACCTGGAGCCACAGTTTCTGGAGACGCTGTGATTGCTACTTTGAAGTCGCAGTTGGCTAACTTCAAAATCCCGAAGAAGTGTTTTGTGGTGGACGCTTTGCCGCGTAATACTATGGGTAAGGTTCAGAAGAATTTATTGCGCGATCAATATAAGTTGCTTTTCTGTCCCCCTTAGCTTCGCTCTCGCGCAACGAGAAAAGAAACTAATTAGCCGCCTCAACCCGGTGCGTAATATGCGCCAAAGCTTCTTCCACTTGGTCAATCAAAATCAAGCAAAGATCCCCTTGATGTAGACGTTCCATCGCCTTGTCGATCGCCAAAAATTCACCATAAATTTCGTCCACTTGACGCGTACGCTTGGCACCTTCTAAACCTTGGCGTAAAAGTTTGAGCACCTCACCATCTACACGCCCACGTTGGCAGGCGTCTTGGTAGAGCACAACTTCGTCGAAGGCGTCTCCGATGATGCGTGTTTGTTCACGGATATCGTCATCGCGTCTGTCGCCTGCACCGCTGATGACGACGCTGCGTCTTTGTGCGGGTAGATTGGAGACCGCTTGCACCAGGGCTTTGATGGCATCTGGGTTGTGACCGTAGTCGGCAATGACGGTGGCACCTTTGTAGTCGAACACATTGAAACGTCCAGGAACGCCTTGGCTGTCACTGATGAAACTTGCGAGTCCTTTGCAAATGGTTTCCCAAGGGATTTGGATAGCCCAAGCCGCTGCGATGGATGCCATGGCGTTTTCGATTTGGAAGGCGATAGCGCCGCTTCGTGTGACTGGCACTTCAGACAGAGGGATGCGAACAGAGTGCGGGCCTTGCATCGCAACGATATGGTCATCTTCCACAAATAGCACGCGCTTACCTTGTGCCCGATGTGTGGCGATGATGGGGTGGTGTGTATCAAGACCAAAGAAGATCACTTCGCCAGCGCAGTTGGCTGCCATGCGTGCAACAAGGGGGTCTGTGGCGTTGAGCACGGCCGTTCCTGATGCCGCAACGTTTTGCACGATGACGCGTTTGAGTACGGCTAAATCTTCTACTGTTGAGATGTAGTTCAAACCCAGGTGGTCGCCCATGCCAATGTTGGTGACGACGGCTACATGGCAACGGTCAAAAGCCAGACCTTCGCGCAACATGCCGCCGCGCGCAGTCTCTAAAACGGCCGCATCTACATCGGGGTGCGCGAGAACATTGCGCGCGCTTCGTGGGCCGCTGCAGTCGCCGCTATCGGTTTGTCGGCCGTTGACGTAAACACCGTCGGTGTTAGTCATGCCAACACGCAGTCCGTGGGTGCGAAGCAAATGCGAGGTGAGACGAACGGTAGTTGTTTTTCCGTTGGTGCCTGTGACTGCAATCACAGGCACGCGTCCATCGTCGCCATTTGGAAACATCGTCGCAATGACGGCTTCACCCACGTCACGGCCTTTGCCATAGGATGGGCTGAGGTGCATGCGCAAGCCTGGGGCTGCATTCACTTCTACAACGCCACCGCTTTGTTCTTCCATGGGATGCAGAACCGATTCGCACACCACGTCAACGCCGCAAATATCGAGGCCTACCATTTGGGCTGCGGCAATGGCGCGCGCCGCGACTTCTGGATGCACGTCGTCTGTGACGTCTGTTGCAGTACCTCCTGTGGAGAGGTTGGCGTTGTTGCGCAAGATGACGCGCGTGCCTTTGGCAGGGACGGAGTTCTCGTCTAAGCCTTGTTCTTTGAGACGGTTTTTGGCAATGTCGTCTATGCGAATTTTGGTAAGTGAGGTGGCATGGCCTTCACCGCGGCGGGGATCGGCGTTAACTTGTTCTACCAGCTCGCGTACGGTGTTTTTTCCGTTACCAATGACCAGCGGAGGATCACGTCTTGCAGCAGCAACCAATTTGTTACCGACTACCAACAATCGGAAATCGCTACCTGGCAGATAACGTTCAACTAGGACATCTTCTCTGAAAGATTTGGCGGTGTTGTAGGCTGTCATCACACCTTCTTGTGTGGAGATATTGACGCTGATACCTTTGCCTTGGTTGCCATCGCGCGGTTTGATCACCACGGGCAAACCTATTTCTTGAGCGGCAGCCCAAGCATCTTCTGCACTGGTGACGGGGCGACCTAGCGGCACAGGTACTCCCGCAGCATGCAAGAGTTTCTTGGTGAGTTCTTTGTCTTGGGCGATGGATTCGGCAATGGCGCTGGTGGCGTCAATTTCGGCCGCTTGGATACGGCGTTGTTTGCTACCCCAGCCTAATTGCACCAAAGAGCCTTCTGTTAATCGGCGAAATGGAATTCCGCGCGCTATCGCTGCGTTAACAATGGATCCGGTTGAGGGACCGAGGCGAATGTCTTCGTCTAAGCCGCGCAGTTGATCAATGGCGGCTTCCACATCAAATTCACCATGGTGGGCAGCTGCAATGCACAAATCTCTGGCTAATTTGATAGCGAGGCAGCCAACTTCTTCTTCTGAGTATTCGACTGCAACTTGGTAGACGCCATTTTCATTGGTGGCAGTGGTGCGACTGAATGTGACCGGACACCCCGCTTGTATTTGCAAATGCAGGGTGGTGGCTTCCACCGCATGTGCCATGCTCAAAGGGATTTTGCGGTCGGTGGGGCTGAGTTGCCCTAAGCCTGGAAATAAGTGACGCAAGTGCGTTTCAAAATCAGCGCGGCTGCTGAGATCTGATTCATCGCCCTCGCACCGCACCAATGCCTCTACTGCAGTGTGGCGTGTCCAGAGATTAGGGCCGCGTAAAGCGCGAATACGTGAGACTTCCATTAGCCATTCATCCTTGCCAAGTCTTTGCTGACCTGATCATGTTTTTGTCCAAAGTTTTTTAACCCAGCGCGAATGAGCAAGGGTGTGATGCCAAGAGACCATCCTGTTGCAACTGTCGCCAATAAGGTGTTGATATGCAGGCCTTGTTTGAGAAGGCGCGCAATGAGTTCCATATCGAGATGGAAGAGGGGAGTTTCTTGGTCGCCCCGAGCCAAGGTGACAAAGCCTTCCTGGCAATACACAGCACGTCCACCATGCTGGCGGTGTGCAGATAAGTGCGCATTGTTGGCGTCTTGCGCGTAAAACAATACTTCTCCGTCGCTGAGTTCTGCCAAACCTACGACGGCATCATCTTGTGCATTTAAAACCGAAGCGCCTTCTGGTAAAACCAAATCAACTTGCGTACGAATCACGGTGCGCATTTGGTCCGGTGTTTGGATATCGTGCTGGTCCATCAAAATTTGGGTGGTCTCAGGCATGTTGGTCACGACTCCTACTTGGCATCTGTCGTAGGCTAGGCCCTCATTCAGAATGTGCAAAGGCGTGGTTTCAAATACGGCAGCATCCAGGGCGCGGTTGATCAACAGGCGTTCGCTGTCTTCAAAGCCACGCGCATCGTTTTTACCCAAATGGTGCTGGTTCATGTACAGGCCATCTTTGCAGGCTAGGCCAGTGCGGTGTCCCGATAAATGAAGCAACCAAGCTACCAGTTGCGCGAGCTGTGTGGTTTGTTCTGTTCCTACTATGCCCACAACAGGTATGCGACCCGAGTCGTTCGGGCCAAACAAATGGTCGACAACAGCTTTGCCAACAGGGCGTGGTTGGCCTACTGCAGGTTTCACATGCATGAGCAAACCGGGCCCAGCATTGACTTCGATCACGGCGCCTCGCGTTTCATGCAAAGGACGACCAATGTCTTGCGTCACGATATCGATGCCGGCGATGTCTAGGCCGATCACACGCGCTGCGAGTGTGGCAGATGCAGCCACGTCGGGATGCACTTTGTCAGTGACATCGAGATTGAGGTTGCCATTTCGCTGGACTACCACTTGGCGATCTTTTTCGACCACGCTATGAGGTTCAAGCCCTTGGCGTTGAATTTCTAACAGGGTCATCTCACCACGTGAGGAGTTGGAGAATTTAATGACATCCAAGGGAAATATTTCAGATTCGCCACGCCGCGGATCTGTATTGATTTGGGATTCGATCAATTGCTCAACGGTAGACACGCCGTCGCCCACCACGTAAGCCGTCTCTCCTTGGGTCGCAGCGACAACGCGGTCACCCACCACCAAAACGCGATGCTCTTCTCCCTTGATATAGCGCTCAATCAAAACGGGTACGTTCTCTTCAGAACCTGACCAGCCAGCGCCGACAGTGTGCGCGGCCAACCACGCAGCGCGCACACCTTCTTCGGTATCGACATTCAAAGAGACTCCACGGCCACGATTGCCGTCAGCCGGTTTGATGGCTACGGGCAAGCCAATATCTTGCGATACCTCCCAAGCTTGGTCTGCGCTAGTGACGATACGTCCCTCAGGCACTGGAATGCCGCATTGCGTGAGTAAACGTTTGGTGAGGTCTTTATCACTGGAAATACTTTCAGCAATGGCGCTGGTGCGATCTGTTTCCGCAGTCCAGATTCGACGTTGACGCGAACCATAACCCAGTTGCACCAAATTACCTTCTGTCAATCGGATGAAAGGTGTTTTGCGCTCCATCGCCGCATCCACAATGCAGGCAGTGCTAGGCCCTAGACACAAAACATCGACGATGGCTTTGAGTTCTTCTACGGTGGCTGCCACATCAAAGGGCAGGTTATTGGCAGCAGACATCACCAATCGGTGGGCTGCTTTGAAACTCGCGCGTCCCAAGGTTTCGTGCTCGGTGCGAAATACTACTTTGTAGACACCGCGCTTGCTGATTTCGCGGGCTTTGCCAAATTCAGCGCGTGCACCTGCTAGTAGCTGCAACTCGATGGAGACATGTTCAATGATGTGGCCCATCCAAGTGCCACCGACCAAACGGGTTAAAAAACCGCCACGGTGACCCACACCGCAGTGGTGCTCTACCAAACCTGGCAACCAAGCATTGACACGGTCATTAAAACCTTCAATAGAGTTGGAGGGATGATCCTCCATCTCGCCTAAATCAATCAAGGCCTCAATGATGGGGCGATAGGTCCAAATATTGGGGCCGCGCAAATAATTTATGCGCAGAATTTGTATGTCTTGGAAGGCCATAAATGAGGGGAGGGGTTGGGATGCTGAATGCTTCAGCGAAAGTTTTGCAAAAGGGCTCTGACCGCAAAATCTCGGAAGATACAATTCAAAAAATACGATGTTGCGTGCAACAAGTTAAAGCTCCTGCTTCTTGTTCACCGACCTTCGTTTGTTACCAAACGATTTAGGCCGGAAACTTTATAAGAATGAATGCATCTCTTTCGGCTAATGCCAACTTTATGTTGCCTTTTGAATGGAAGGCATCAGCGTCGGCACAACTCTCACCCCAAGAAAACGTTTTAGCTTGGTTAGAAGTTGACTTGGACGTGCAATTGCAGTTCGCCAAAGGACTGCTAATTGTGACAGACCAACGCATTCTTTCGGCTAATCCGCGCGCCTCTGGTCCTGAATGGCAATGCTGGACTCTGCAGCCTGGGTTGGTCATGGACCATTTTGATTATGCGGGTGTAGGAACGCTTTCATTGCGAAGCATCAGTGAACAAATTGCGGTTTGGCGTTTTACCCTGAACCACAATGTTTTAGCGATGCGTTTGCAAGAGGCATTCGCAGCGCGCGTAGAAGTTATCACCCACGGACGCGCGCTCCAATTAAGCGTGGCAGCACGATGCCCCCAATGCAAATTGCCCCTTGAGGTGGAGGGTGATGAATGTCCCGTTTGCAACCGTGAACAGCACGCACCCCTATCTACTTGGGGCTTGTTTCGCTTGTGGCGTTTCGGACACCCATACCGTTGGCAATTATTGGCAGGGTTTTTATTGACCCTGGCCTCCACTGCTGCAACCTTGGTGCCGCCTTACTTGACCATGCCGCTGATGGACGATGTATTGATTCCATTTCAAAACGGCCAAGACATTGACCACGACCTTGTGGTTTTGTATTTGGGCGGTTTGTTTGCGGCAGCGGCCTTGGCTTGGGTCTTGGGCTGGGCCAAGACCTATATCTTGGCCTTGGTGTCTGAGCGGATTGGTGCGGATTTGCGCACTACAGCATATGAACACTTGATGCGTCTGTCTCTGGAATATTTTGGGGGTCGGCGTACGGGCGACTTGATGAACCGTATAGGTGCCGAGACAGATCGTATCAACGTCTTTTTGTCTGTGCATCTTCTTGATTTTGCTACTGATATTTTGATGATTTTGATGACTGCAGTTATTTTGTTGAGCATCGATATTCGGCTGGCTGCAGCTACTCTATTGCCTCTTCCCTTCATTATTTGGCTCATCCACGTTGTGCGCGACAAATTACGAACCGGTTTCGAGAAGATTGACCGTGTTTGGTCGGAATTAACCAATGTGCTGTCTGACACCATTCCAGGTATTCGTGTTGTCAAAGCCTTTGCGCAAGAAAGGCGTGAGGCAAACCGGTTTCGAGATGCTAATAAGCACAACATGGCGGTGAATGATCGTATTAATTTTGTTTGGTCTTTGTTTTCGCCGACCGTCACCTTGATGACGGAAGTAGGTCTGTTGGTCGTATGGGGTTTTGGCATTTGGTTGGTGTCGCATCACCAAATTACCGTGGGCGTATTGACTGCATTCTTGGCGTATATCGGAAGGTTTTACACGCGTTTAGATTCCATGAGCCGTATTGTTTCGCACACCCAAAAGGCTGCTGCCGGTGCCAAACGAATCTTTGAAATCTTGGACCACGTCTCCAGCGTGCCAGAAGCATCTTGCCCACAAAAACTACCTACCCCTTTACAAGGCCGTATTGATATTGAAGACGTGGGTTTTCGTTACGGTAACCGCGCTGTGATTCGTGGTTTGAACTTGTCCATACAACCTGGCGAGATGATCGGCCTGGTCGGGCAAAGCGGCTCTGGCAAAAGCACCTTGGTGAATTTGATTTGCCGTTTTTACGATATCAGCGAAGGCGCTATCAAGGTCGATGGCATCGATATTCGCAATATTGCTTTGTCTGATTACAGAAGCCATATCGGGTTAGTTTTGCAAGAACCCTATCTGTTCTTTGGCACGATAGCCGACAACATTGCCTACGGCAAGCCTAATGCGAGTCGCCAAGATATCGTCGCCGCGGCGCGTGCCGCTCATGCGCATGAATTTATTTTGCGACTGCCACAAGGTTATGACTCTTTAGTCGGAGAGCGCGGACAAGGTTTATCGGGCGGTGAGCGCCAACGCATTTCTATTGCGCGTGCCTTACTGATCAATCCGCGTATTTTGATTTTGGATGAAGCTACTGCATCGGTAGATACAGAGACCGAGCAAGAAATCCAAAAAGCACTCGACAACTTGGTGCAAGGTCGTACCACGATTGCGATCGCGCATCGGTTGTCAACATTACACAAAGCGGATCGACTCGTTGTATTGGAGCAAGGGGAATTGGTGGAAGAGGGCAACCATGACACCTTGATGGCCAAGCAGGGCGCTTATTGGCGTTTATATGAGGCTCAAGCTAAAAATGCGGAAGCGGACCGTGTGAAATTGGGCGATATTTCTCGCAAAGAGGACATCGTATGAGTGACGCATTCTCATTGAGCTTTAACCCATTGGGTGAACTGGTTGTGCGCTTGGCTGACGATTCACTGCATACCAAGGCCGTCGTAGTTCGCGCATTTCCTATTGCTGAGCCAGATCGCAGTATTTCGATTTTGGGCGTGGAAGGAAAGGAGTTGGTTTGGATTGATGATCTTTCGACTGTTAGCCCTGCCAATAAACAAGTGATAGATCGCGCCCTACAAATGCGTGAATTTATGCCTGAGATTTTGCGCCTCGATGGTGTGAATAGTTTTTCTACACCTAGTACTTGGCGTGTTCAAACTAGCCGCGGACCGACTGAGTTTGTGCTCAAAGGCGAAGAAGACATCAAGCGACTCAGTACCAACACCTTGATCGTGGCCGATGCCCACGGGGTGCAGTTCTTAATCCGTGATTTGCCTGCCCTGGATAGGCACACACGTAAATTATTAGATCGGTTTTTGTAATTTCGTATTAAGTTGGCCAAGTGCTTCCATGCTCGGGCACCAAGGCTCTCCAACCCAACTTGAGCTCGATTCGTTGGCGAAGGGCGTCTGACGCTTCCGGTTCGCCATGCACCACATAGACTTGAGAAGGTGCTTGCTGCATGCTTTGCAACCAATCGATCAATTCAGATGCGTCCGCATGTGCCGAGGATGATTGCAGTTGTACCACTTCAGCTTCGATTTGAATGTCTTTGCTGTGAATACGGACAACACCAGAGCCACTGGCTAAGGTGGCACCTCGCGTTCCAGGTGCTTGGTAGCCTGTCAAAATAACCATATTGCGATGGTCAGGCAGGTAATGTGCCAAATGGTGTAGCACCCTTCCGCCAGTGGCCATACCGCTCGCCGCCAATATCACCATGGGGCCGTGGCGGCTGGCAAGCTTTTTCGATTGGTCAGTGCTTTCGACCATGGTGGCGACATTTTCTAAATCGCGAATGCCTTGTGCGTCTAGTCGGTGTGCGAGAGGATGTTTTTTGTATAGCTCGGTAGTGTGCACGGCCATAGGGCTGTCTAAAAAAACAGGCAAGCCATGCGGTATATCCCCGCGTTCTTTTAACAAGGAAATGGCATACAAAATAGCTTGGGCTCTACCTACAGCAAACACCGGAATCACCGCGACGCCGCCACGGGCGGATACCTTATTCAAAGCAGCGCCCAATTCGGCGATTAGGTTTTCATCTGGGTGCTCACGGTTGCCATAAGTAGATTCAATCAACACAGTATCAGCCTGCGGTGGTTTATCAGGGGGCAACATCAGTAAATCGTCTAGGCGACCTAAATCGCCGCTAAACAAAATACGTCTACCGGCTACTTCAACCAAAACGCTGGATGCGCCCAAGATGTGCCCAGCGGAGGTCAAGGTAACTTTCCAACCTGGTATCGGGTTGAACGTTTTGCCAAGGGCTTGAGGGTGTAATAGGTTGAGAGATTGAATCGCTTGCTGTTTGTCGTATAGAGGAAGTGCTGGCGCGTGTTTGGTGTAACCGTGGCGATTCAGAAACCCTGCATCCTCTTCTTGGATATGCCCACTGTCAGGCAAAAGAATGGCGCATAAATCGCATGTTGCTGGAGTGGCATATACCTTGCCCCTATAGCCTTGAACATAAAGAAGCGGCAAGTAGCCACTGTGGTCTAAGTGGGCATGGGTCAATACGATGGCATTGATATCTTGGGGTGTAAAACTAGGCGGATTCCAATTGCGCAATCTCAGTTGTTTGTAGCCTTGAAACAAGCCGCAGTCGACCATTAGCCTTTGGCCTTCATGCTGCACCAAATACTTGGAGCCTGTGACAGTACCCGTTCCGCCTAGAAAAGTAATGGTGACACTCATAGCAGCAATGACTCCATGCAAAAGCAGTTTGAATCTGAGCAAACATAGAGCATAGTGTTGTTATGCGTAAACGGGTTGACTTATATCAAGATATTTTTGAATAGATAGCCTTTAAAAGGATATTCAAAACAGCCAGACTGCAGAAGTCTCTATGTAGATTTTTTTCGCAGCCGAATGTTGAGCATTTCAACGCAAACTGAGAATGCCATCGCAAAATAAATATAGCCTTTAGGAATGTGATGCGCAAAACCTTCTGCTATCAACACAATCCCTACAACAACCAAGAAACTCAAGGCAAGCATTTTGATGGTGGGATGGTTAGACACAAATTCGCCAATTCCACGGGCAAACACCATCATGAGACCCACGGATGTCATCACGGCTGCAATCATGACTTCAACTTGGTCGACCATACCAACGGCTGTGATGATGGAATCTAGTGAAAAAACCAAATCAATCAGCATGATTTGAAAGATGACAGAAAAGAGAGTGTGCCGAGACGCCGATGCATGTTGCTCCCCGGCACCTTCAAGTGTTTGATGAATCTCCGTAGTGCTTTTCCAAAGGAGGAATAAACCACCTAAGATCAAAATGGCGTCCCTGCCAGACACCTCATGGCCAAGTAACGAGAACATAGGCTCAACAAGACCCACTATCCAAGATAAAACGAGAAGCAAGCCAATGCGCATGAACATAGCCATGAATAAGCCTATGCGTCTGGCGACTTCACGTTTTTCTATCGGAAGTTTGTCAACAAGAATGGAAATGAAAATGATGTTATCGATACCCAGCACCAGCTCCAACGCAGTCAAGGTTGCAAAAGCTATCCAAGCTTCGGGGGAGCTGATGAGTTCCATTTTTTGAAATTTATAAAGTGTTATTTGGAGGCTTGTAGTGCAGCAATGCGTTCTTCAAGAGGTGGGTGGCTAGCAAAGAGTTTGCTCAAATCGCCAGTAATGCCCATCGCAGACACACTCGCGGGCAACGCACCCGCTTGCATCTGGCCTAAGCGTGCGAGCGCATTGATCATGGGTTGTTTTTGTCCCAGTAATTGGGCGGAACCTTCATCGGCGCGAAATTCGCGCTGACGGCTGAACCAGGCTACGATCATGCTGGCGACAAAACCTAAAACGATGTCGAGCACGATGCTAGAGACGTAATAACCCCATCCAGGACCACTAGATTCATCGTCTTTGCTGCGAGTGAGATTGTCTACAAAGTAGCCAATGACGCGACTTAAGAACACTACAAATGTATTAAGTACACCTTGTATCAAGGTGAGGGTGACCATGTCACCATTTGCGATATGGGCGATTTCATGTCCTAAAACTGCCTCTACCTCGTCGCGGGTCATGCCTTGTAATAAGCCGGTAGATACTGCAACCAAAGCTGAATTCTTAAATGCGCCTGTTGCAAAAGCGTTGGGCTCGCCATCGTAGATAGCAACTTCTGGCATTTCAATGCCTGCGCGTTGTGACAAACGTTGAACCGTCTCTAAGATCCACGCTTCATCTGCGTTGCGTGGTTGAGAAATAACCTCGGCCCCAGTGGACATCTTGGCCATCCATTTGCTCATGAGCAAAGAGATGAAAGCACCACCAAAACCCATGATAAGAGAAAACCCTAGTAGCGCAGAGAGGTTGAGACCATTCGCAGTCAAGTAGCGATTAACACCCAGCAGGCTCGCGACAATGCTGAGGACCAACATGACTGCAAGATTAGTAAGGATGAAGAGGAATATGCGTTTCATGGATAGAACCTTTTCAAAATATTCAAAGGGGTGAGATAACGATCATATGGAGTCGTTATTATGAAAATCAATATTCGAAAAGATACCCTCGTAATTTCTGAGTATATTTTTGTAATGAACATATTTAAATCAACTCATTACGTAAAGATGATGTGACAAATAACCATAGACTTTTTGTGACTAATTATTTTCTTTGACAGAATAAATCTTGTTAAGGTTTAATTCACCCATCGTTGGGGAGTAGCTTAATTTCTTTGTGTTCAGTCCAGCCATCAGGCGCACAAAGAAATCAACATATCGTCATTACGAAGTTTTTACTTCCGGTATGTTGGACAAATAACTGATCAATAACAAGTACAGCAAGACCTTCGATCTCTCGCGCCACAGGGTAACCCCTATGGAGGTGTTCGGATCGTTTGAAGGTCTTCCATGGAAATTTTTACATTGCCGTGGTGGTCAGCATTGCTGGCTATCGTATTGATTGATTTAGTCTTAGCTGGTGATAACGCCATAGTTATTGCACTTGCCGCTCGTAATCTCCCGCCTGAGCATCAAAATAAAGCCATAGTTTGGGGGACGATAGCAGCCATTGTTGTTCGCTCTACCATGACGCTGTGTGTTGTTTGGTTGTTGCAAATTCCAGGACTCATGTTTATCGGTGGTTTGGGTTTGCTTTGGATAGCTTACAAGCTTATCTCTGACACCAATGAAGACACAAACCATAGTGTGCATTCGACAAGCTTTTGGAGCGCGATGAAAACCATCGTGGTCGCAGACGCGTTGATGGGAATCGATAACGTATTGGGCGTTGCAGGTGCTGCCAACGGTTCATTTGACTTGGTTGTGATAGGTCTGCTCATCAGCATCCCAATTGTTGTGATGGGAAGCAAGTTAGTGTTGCGTTTAGTCGAGAAGTGGCCCGTCATTATCCATTTGGGAGCCACTATCTTGGCATTCACTGCGGCGCAAATGCTTATCAACGAACAACTTTTAGATACTTGGTTTGATGGCGAAGAACTAGTCCACCATATTGCGCGTGGGGCTACGTACGTTGCTGCAATCGCAGGTGTTTTGGGCCTAGGCTGGCTCACGCAAAAGCGGCAGGAGAGCAATAACAAATCAGAAACTTATTTGGCTTAAATAAATTACTTCAACCAAAAGGAGAGAAAAATGGAAACCTTTATCGTTTACCTCGATGACAAGCAATATGCACTCCAACAAATTGTCCCTATGCTTTCCCACCAGGAAGCAAGCCAACAAGTAAGTTGGGTACTGGTGGGATGTCCGCCACGGCTTACGCGCCACAGTGGGCGTTGGCTATCGCAGTCTGCGCAAAAAAAATGGCGGCAAGACTGGACGCAAGAAACCACGCAAGAAATTGCAACTTTGCTCAAGCAGCACAATAACCAGGTCTTTATCAAGACTGCGCACGGGCCATTGACGGAATTCACTAAAAAAATAAGCCGTGAATTTGTATCGGCAAGAGTGATAGATGCGAGGCGTCCTAAATTAACGGCCAACCTTCATCCGGTGACTGATGACCAACCGCAAGCTAAATCTGATCTGGTGGTGCCAGCGGGCATACTTGCCATAGGCGCAAGCATTGCAATGGTTGCTGATTAGGAAATCAACGACCAATAGTTAGAGGAAGCTGTCGTGATGGTTGGAAAAATTATTGCGATAGCTTTCTCTACTGCAACCGGGTTGCTCATGGGTTGCACTTCCGTCAAAAATGTGCAGCTGGTTGGTTCGCAACCGTCTAACCTGTTTTGGCAACCTGAGGCGCAATCAAGGTGGGAGCAAGTCAAGCTTCCTGGCAAACACAACACCCATTACTCTTTGGTTACCTTAAATGGCCAAAATACTTTAAAAGCAAATGCGCAGTCTTCTGCAAGTATGCTGCGCCAAAAAATCCGTATAGAGCCAGACGCCTTGAACAGCGTGTTTTTTTCCTGGCAAGTAGCAGAACTGATGGCGTCCGCCGATATGGCAGAGCGGGATCACGACGATTCGCCAGTCAGAATAGTTCTAGCCTTTGAAGGCGATCGCAAAAAGTTTTCAATGAAGAATGCGATACTCAGCGAACTCTCCCATGCAATGAATGGCGAGCCGATGCCATACGCTACCCTTATGTATGTATGGTGTAATCACAGACCAGTTAACGCGGTGATAGAAAATCCTCGTACCGATCGCATTCGTAAAATTGTGGTGGAATCCGGTTCTGAGCGTTTGAATCAATGGCTAATGTATGAGCGCAACATCAGACTAGATTACGAGAATGCTTTTGGCGAACCACCTGGCGCATTAATTGGTGTTGGTCTTATGACTGACAGTGACAACACGCAGAGCCAAGTACAAGCTTGGTACGGGGCTATTCAATTGAAATAAACATCTCTTTCATTAACTTAGCATGAAGCACTCAAAAGTATTCAATTATTGGCCCGAGTTAGCCCCCCTTTTGAGTGCAGTATTGTTTTTTTTATTGCTGAAGACCTCTATCACTGGATCAATAGCAGTAGTTTCATTTGCCATCATGATGCTGGCAGTAACTTCCTCAGTCCACCATGCAGAAGTCATCGCGCATAGATTAGGTGAACCTTACGGTACCTTGGTTCTGGCTTTGGCTGTTACTGTGATTGAAACAGCCATGATCTTGTCCATTATGTTTACTGATGGTGGTAAGAATGCGGCATTACCCAGAGACACTATTTATGCAGCTG
>Ga0214921_10001029_pt1 | contig 48757 bp, 49 predicted proteins | sample LL1505_MetaG_FD_177992 | JGI IMG/M metagenome (GOLD analysis project Ga0214921, IMG submission 177992) | Freshwater microbial communities from Lake Lanier, Atlanta, Georgia, United States - LL-1505 | ecosystem: Environmental > Aquatic > Freshwater > Lake | place: USA: Georgia | collected... | reverse complement strand
TTTCAAGCTCGTCGGCTTGCTTGAGGACTTCAGACACGTGCAGTGCCTTGAGTTCGTTTAAGTGCATGGATTTACCTGCGTAAAGCAACCCTTGTGGGTTGATGTCAAAAAAATCAGGGGGAGGAAGGAGACCGAAATTTCAAACGTCTAGAAACCAAAGCTGGGAAGATGCGTCAAAGGGAGCAAGAAGACGCGATATGCTTTTGTTAATTTCTATCTTGAAACTATGCCGAAACCCATTAGGGTCTCAACGTTGCGGATTATGACAGGATTTTTTCACGTATCGCAACTGGGCTTGCCAACCCCCCAAATGACTTCAAACTGGGGGGCAGGCCTCAAAGCGCCTTAGATTGGCGCTTTGGATTCAAGCCAACTGCTGGTCAATGAATGCGGTTAACTGAGATTTGCTCATGGCACCCACTTTGGTGGCGGCCAATTGGCCATCTTTGAAAACCATCAAGGTTGGAATGCCCCGAATGCCAAATTTAGCGGGGATGTCGCGGTTTTCATCGACATTCATTTTGGTTATTTGCAGTTTGCCTTCATAGCCCGTTGCAACTTCGTCCAAAATGGGGGCAATCATCTTGCAAGGACCGCACCATTCAGCCCAAAAATCAACGATGACAGGCTTGTCGGCTTTGAGCACGTCGGTCTCAAAAGTGGCGTCGGTTGTGTGTTTGATCAAATCGCTGGCCATGGCCTGTTCCTTGTTGAGATTGAAATTACAGCTAAATCGTCTTTGTAAACTTCATGTATTTTGACAGAAACGAGCCAAGTTGCTCATTCATTGCTTGATCCCAATCATTTTCACTGCATGGACGTCCCTTCATCTCACGCTTCAAAGCCCTTGGACTTGTCCGTAGCCATCATTGGAGGCGGGCCTGCAGGCCTGATGGCGGCTCAGGTTTTGTCGAGTTTGGGCCATTCTGTGCATCTGTTTGATGCCATGCCTTCAGTGGGTCGAAAGTTTTTGTTGGCAGGGCGAGGGGGGCTGAACCTCACGCACTCAGAGGCGTTCAATCAATTTGTAAATCGCTATGACGCCCATGCGGCTCAACTGAAACCCCTGCTGAGTGATTGGGGCTCAGATCAATTGAGGGCTTGGGCTCAGGATTTGGGAGTTGAAACATTCATTGGAAGCTCAGGACGTATTTTTCCCAAAGAAATGAAAGCAGCCCCCTTGCTGCGAGCGTGGTTACATCGTTTGCGCCATCCTCCAACAGGCAAGCCCGTTGAATTTCACATGCGCCATCGATTAACAGGTTTGCAAGCAATACCCGCTGACACAGCCAAAGGCAAATGCACTGAATTAAGTTTCGAAGTGCGGCATCTCTCGTCGCCTGAGCTTGAGTTGCGCAAAGTCAATGCTCAAGCTGTGGTCTTGGCGCTTGGCGGGGGAAGTTGGGCCCGGCTAGGCTCTGACGGCGCTTGGGCACCTTGGTTAACTGAAGTGGGCGTGCCCGTGAACGCCCTGCTGCCTTCCAATTGCGGTTTTCATGTGGCCGGCAGAGATGGACAGGGTTGGACGCCGTTTTTCTTGGCGCGTTTTGCGGGTCAGCCTCTCAAGTCAGTCGCCATGGAGTGGGTCCATGCCCAAGGGCATGTCATCAGGCGCCAGGGAGAATTTGTGGCCAGCACCTACGGGGTGGAAGGCAGTTTGATTTATGCCGCGTCATCAGATTGACGCAAGGCCATTCAAGCGCAAGGGCTGGCTGAATTCAAATTGGATTTATTGCCCGATTGGACCTTGGAAAAAGTCATCCAAGAGGTTTCACATCCTCGGGGCTCGCGCAGTTTGTCTTCACACCTCAAGGGACGACTTGGCATAGAGGGCGTCAAGATGGCTCTGCTGAACGAATTGTTGTCGCCTCAGATTTTGCAAGATCCAGCGCAACTGGCCTTGGCCATCAAAGGCTTGGTCGTGGGGCTCACAAAACCCAGGCCCATCGATGAAGCCATCAGCAGCGCAGGCGGCGTGACGTGGGAGGGCCTTGATGCAGGGTTGCAAACCAAGGCATTGCCGGGGGTATTTTGTGCGGGGGAAATGTTGGATTGGGAAGCGCCCACAGGTGGCTACTTGCTGACGGCCTGCATGGCCACAGGGGTGAAAGCTGCTAAGAGCTTGCACGCAAATATGAAAGGTGACGAGCCTTGACCCCGGCACTGACTCTGCAGTTAGAGCTGCTTGGTTCCCCACCTGACTCGGTTGGCCGCTTTACCATGCGGGAAGGCCCGTCGAGGGCTATTGTAAGACACCGATAGAATCTGCACATGTCTTATCTCGTTCTGGCACGCAAATACCGTCCTCGCAACTTCACTGAAATGGTGGGGCAGGAGCACGTTGTGCAAGCCCTGACCAATGCCCTTGTGCAACAAAGGTTGCACCATGCCTATTTGTTCACCGGCACCAGGGGCGTTGGCAAGACAACGGTGTCTCGCATTTTGGCCAAATCACTCAATTGCCAGGGCACTGACGGACTGGGCGGTATTACTGCTGAGCCTTGTGGTGTTTGTCAGGCCTGCAAGGACATTGATTCAGGTCGATTTGTCGATTACACGGAGCTTGATGCTGCCTCCAATCGGGGTGTGGACGAAGTTCAAAGCTTGCTTGAACAGGCGGTTTACAAACCGGTTCAGGGGCGCTTCAAGGTGTTCATGATTGACGAGGTTCACATGTTGACCAACACGGCCTTCAACGCCATGTTGAAAACGCTTGAAGAGCCGCCTGAGTATTTGAAGTTTGTATTGGCCACCACCGATCCCCAAAAAGTTCCTGTCACTGTTTTGTCTCGGTGCTTGCAATTTAACTTGCGACCCATGGCGCCAGAAACAGTGTTTGAGCACCTCACAAAGGTTTTGGCACAAGAGAACTTGCCCGCTGAGCCCATGGCACTGCAGTTGTTGGCCCGAGCCGCCAGAGGGTCCATGCGCGATGCACTGAGCCTGGCCGATCAAGCCATTGCATTTGGCAGCGGTCAATTGCAAGAAGCCACGGTTCGTTTGATGTTGGGCAGCGTCGATCGCAGCCATGTCATGGGCCTTATTGACGCCCTTACACGAAGCGATGGTGCCGCTGTGGTTGCAATTTCTGAAGGCCTGCGACTGAATGGTTTGTCTGCTGCTTCTGCCTTGGAAGACATTTCCATGGTGTTGCAGCGCATGGCCGTGTTGCAAGCAGTCCCCAGCGCTGCCGCTGAATCAGACGACCCGGATCACCAAGAAATGTTGCGTTTGTCAGAGGCCATGCCCGCCGATGAAACGCAGTTGCTGTATAGCTTGTGTTTGCACGGCCGCACAGAATTGGGCTTGGCGCCCGATGAGTATGCGGCGCTGACCATGGTTTTGCTGCGGCTACTGGCTTTCAAGCCAAAAGCTCATCAAGCTCAAGAAGTTCGACAGGTACAGGCGCCTGTGGCTCAAAAAAAAACTTTAGCGACAGCGCCACCTAGTGCAGCGGCCGCGCAGCCGGCTACTTCTGCGCCCGCGCCCCTTGCCGTTGGCAAGCCTGCAGTCGAGTTGCCTGCGTCAGACACCCGCACGGCGCCTATTCAAGTTAAAAATTTGCCTGTCCGTCAAGCCAGTGAACCGACTGAAAGAACAGCGCCGAAAGTATTGGTCGTTACAGAGGAAGGCCATTTTTGGGCTCAAACAGTTCGTCAATTGGTAGCTTCTGAGGCCGTAACGGCCTTGGTGCGTGAGTTGGCCTTGCAATCGCAATTGATTGCACGCGATACCGATCAATGGCATTTGAGAATTGACAGCGAATCCTTAAATCAAGGCACTGCGCGCGAGCGTTTACAAGCCGCATTGAACAGCGCAGGGTATGCCGTCAAGCTGGTGGTTGAAATTGGCAAAGTGACCGATTCTCCTGCACAGCGCAATGCCGCTGATTTGGCTGAAAAGCAAAAAGCGGCTGAAGATTTGATTCATTCAGATCCCATGGTGCAAGCCATGGTTGAAAATTTTGGGGCCAAAATCGTGCCCGGCACAATCAAGCTGATTTCTTAAATTTCACGGAAGGAAAAACATGTTCAACAAAGGTCAACTCGCTGGCTTGATGAAACAAGCGCAAGCCATGCAAGACAATTTAAAGAAAGCCCAAGACGAATTGGCTTTTGTCGAAGTGGAAGGCTCGTCTGGCAGTGGCATGGTCAAAGTTGTGATGACCTGTAAACATGCTGTCAAGCGCGTCACGATCGATCCCTCTTTGCTGACAGACGACAAGGACCTGTTGGAAGACTTGGTGGCCGCAGCCTTTAACGATGCCGTCAGGCAGGCAGAGGAAGTGTCTCAACAGAAAATGGGCAAGTTGACGGCCGGTTTACCTCCCGGCATGAAGTTGCCTTTCTAATTTTTTCAGAAGCCATGCAAAAACCCAATGCCCATGCACTAGATGCGCTCATTCAAGCGCTGCGGGTTTTGCCTGGAGTCGGTGCCAAGTCTGCCTCTCGCATGGCATTTCATTTGATGCAGCACGAGCGCGGTGCTGCGCTGCATTTGGCAAAAGCCTTAGAGCACGCTTGTGACAACGTCAAACATTGCGCCACCTGTCACACACTCACTGAAACAGATGTTTGCAGCATGTGTGCCGACCCTGCGCGCGATCGAACTCAGCTGTGTGTGGTGGAAACACCTGCAGACCAAGCGGCTATTGAGAGAACTTCTACTTTCAAGGGCCTGTACTTTGTTCTCATGGGCAAGCTCAGCCCCCTAGACGGCATTGGACCGAACGACCTCGGATTTGCCAAACTGTCAGAGCGGTGCAATGACGGGCTGGTGCAAGAAGTTATTCTGGCCACCAATTTCACGGGCGAGGGCGAGGCCACAGCGCACGTGATTGCTGAAATGTTGAAGAAGAGAGGCTTGCGCGTCACGCGTCTGGCCAGAGGCGTACCTGCTGGAAGTGAACTTGAGTATGTCGATTTGGGCACCATTGCCCACGCATTGGTCGATCGTCGATAAGGGCGTTGCGGCTTCGCACACTGAGTTCTCAGTGTTCCTCATTACGTAATTACCCGCTTGGGATGTTTCCCGATGCGCCGATATCGACACCTTTGTATGCTGAACCCATGATCGATGGGATCTCTTCAAGGGGTATTGGCGTGTTACAAAAGCTTCGGCGGCGTGAGTTTTCAGCAGTGGCCATGGCCAGTGTTGTGCTGGCGCCTGGCTTTGCTTTGGCTACTGTTTCTCCTCAAAAAGTCAGCATCGCACTGGCCGCCAAAACCAGTCTGTTCCATTTGCCTTTGGTTTTGGCTGAGCAATTGGGCGCGTTCAAAAACGAGGGTCTGCAAATTGATTGGCTTGAATGTGAATCGGGTCTTCAAGCGGTTCAACTGGCTTTAAACGGGCAAGCAGATGTGGTGTCAGGCGCTTTCGAGCACACCCTCGATTTGCAAGCGCGTGGCTTAAATTACCGTGCCTTTGTATTGCAGGGCAGAGCGCCCCAAATCAGTGTGGGCTTGGCCACCCGAAAAGCACTTGCAATGAAATCATTGGACGATCTCAAATCTTTCAAGATGGGTATTTCTTCTTTAGGCTCTGGCACTCATTGGGTAGCACAACAGTGGCTAATGAAAGCCAAGCTCGCGCCCGAGAATGTTCAGTTCATTGAACTTGGCTCTGCCACAGGGCAGTTGTTGGAAGCCGTCAAAACGGGCTCGGTTGACGCTTTGTGTCACATCGACCCTGTCATGCACTACCTGGAACAAAAAAATGAATTGCGTCTCTTGGCTGAGACGCGATCGCTGATCAGTACGCAGCGCATGTTTGGCGGCCCCATGCTCTCGGCCTGTTTGTTTGGCAGGGGTGAGTTTTTGCAAAAACGTGCTGATGTTGCCCTGACCTTGACCCGAGGCGTGGTTAGAGCATTGCAGTGGCTCAAAACCGCAGGGCCTTCCGATATTCTCAAAATGGTGCCCTCTCACAATTGGATGGGCGACCGTGCAATGTACTTGGGTGCTTTAGAAAATGTGCGCAACAGCTACAGCTTGGATGGCATGTTTTCGACTGAGTCCTTGCAAACGGCTTGGCGTGCCAGAGCCAGTCGCGTCAGCACCGACCGAGCCAATTGGACCACCTTGGCTAAAACCTATACCAATGAATTTGCGCTCATTGCACAACGTAAAGTCAATTCCTGACGGAAGAACTGGGGGAGCTTGGCTTGCCAGTTTTTGGGGCGGGCGGCTTTGATTGGACTTTGGCTTGCTTTGCCTTGGATGCACCCGTTGAAGCTTTCGCACCTTGGTTGGTGCCCGACTTCTTGCCTGTATTTTTACTTCCGCGGGAACTGGCCTTAGTGGGCACCAAGATGGCAATAGATTGCCCCGGTTTGAGTGCCACAGGCATCTTCAATTTATTCCAAGCGGCAATGTTCATGGGTGTGACGTCATGACGGCTTGCCAAAGTGGCTAAGGTGTCGCCTTTTTGAACTTTCACTATCATGCGGCGCAAAACAATTTCGGGCGCAAAAGAAATTTTGGCGTTGTCGGCTAGATGTTCAGTGACGTCAGCGTCGAGAGCGCCTTGTCTTGCAACCAACAAGGTGGAGCCTTGTTTGATTTGCATTCCGCTTGGAATTTGATTCACAGAGCGAAGTTCGGCTTCGGTCATTTTGACCAGTTTGCTGACCTCCGAAACCTTCATGGTCTTGGGCACAGACCAAGCGGTCCAAGAGGCCAATTGTTTTTGTGCATGCTCTTCGAGTCGGCGCTGGAACCGGTCAGCATTGTCCCAAGGCAGCAAAATTTCAGGTGTGCCTGCAGCCAAAATAACAGGTCGGCTCATGGAAGGATTTAAAGCTTTGAAATCTTCCATGCTGACACCTGAAAAATTGGCCGCCAATTTGACATCGATGTCACGTGTGATGCTGACAGATTTGAAATACGGGTGGTTCTGGATGAGTGGCAACCGCACGTTGAAATTTTGGGGTTGCGCAATGATGTTTTTAACGGCCTGCAACTTGGGCACGTAGTAGCGTGTTTCATTGGGCATTCTCAATTCGGAATAGCTCAGTCCTAAACCGGCTGCTTTGTTTTTGGCCAATGCGCGACCCACACTGCCTTCCCCCCAGTTATAGGCTGCCAAAGCCAAGTGCCAATCGCCAAACATGCCATGAAGTTTTTGTAAATAGTCAAGGGCAGCGCGGGTCGACTCAATCACGTCGCGTCGTTCATCCCTGAAAACGTTTTGTTTCAAATCGAAGTATTTGCCGGTGGCGGGCATAAATTGCCACATGCCAGCGGCTTTGGCCGAAGAGACCGCTTCAGGGTTAAAGGCCGACTCGATGAAGGGCAATAAGGCCAACTCTGTGGGCATGTTTCTGCGTTCAAGTTCTTCAACAATGTGAAACAAATACCTTCTTGAGCGCTCTGTCATTCTCACCATGTAGTCAGGACGCGCTGCGTACCAAACTTCGCGGTCTTTCACCAGATCGTTTTCAAGATCGGGCATGGCAAAGCCTTGGCGAATGCGCACCCAAATGTCCGCAGGGGGTTCAGTGACATCGTCGATTTTGGCTTTGACGATAGGCGCTTTAAGAGGCGCGAGCACTTGAGGAGACGTCGTAGCAGTGGGTGGTATCGCTGTGACTGTTGCAGTCGTAGGCGTAGACGTTGAAGTAGAAGTAGAAGTAGAAGCATTTTCAGCTGTTGTGCTGATGTCCACAGGATTTGTTTCAGCTTGTTTCTGAACATTGGCGCAGCCTGTCAAAAACAGAGCAAGACACAGTCCTAGCTTGAGCTTCAGGCTGATGCCCGTTGGAGTGTGGTTCATTTGTAGTCGTTTTTCCAGAGTCGCAGATGCGCAAAAATATCTGCTTCATTGTCTTTAACTTGCGGTGCAAATTTTTTGACCGCGCCAATCACTGCTGGCGAACGGGTTCTCAAGAAAGGGTTGATTTGCAACTCGTTCGCCAGATTGGCGGGCAAGGTGGGTAAGTTCTGAGCCCTGAGGTCTTTGCAATGTTTGACATAGGTTTGCAGATTTATATTCTGTGGTTCTACGGCGCTGGCAAATTTCAAATTGCTCAGTGTGTACTCGTGCGCGCAACAAACGCGCGAAGCACCTGGCAGTGCGGCCAACCGACCTAACGAGTGGAGCATTTGCTCTGCAGTGCCCTCAAACAAGCGACCACAGCCACCAGAGAAAAGCGTGTCACCACAAAAAAGCAGAGGTTCTTGGCCTTCGGGCTCTGCGAAATAAGCGATGTGTCCCGAGGTATGGCCCGGCACATCCAATGTTTGAAAATTCAAGCCAAGCCAGCTGAATTGGTTTCCCTGCACCAAGGCTTGGAAGTCGAAGGGCAATTTTTCGTGAGCCGGCCCATAAACCTTGGCGCCCCAATGGTGCTGAAGTTTTGCCACGCCCCCCGTATGATCACCATGGTGATGCGTGACTAAAATGCAATCCAGCTTGTGGTTGTTGGCAGCCAACCAGTTGTCAACCGGCGTTGAATCACCTGGGTCAACAACCAATGCAAGGCCTTGGTGTTGCAACAGCCAAATGTAATTATCGGAGAATGCGGGTAGCGGTATTAGGTTCATGACTCTGTCCATTATAGAAACCACTTCAATGGCGCAAGATTGGCGTCAATGGTTGGCCACGCCAGCAGGGTCTTATTTGTTGAGCTGGGAGCAATCTCAGGTGGATGCGTTGGTGGCAGATATCTTTGGCTACCACGCACTTCAATTGGGCATGCCCGAGCTAGAGGGCTTGCGAGCCAATCGCATGCCCCACCAATGGCTGGCCCTGTCAGACACCCATGCATTGCCAGAGGGGCAAGATTTTCAGTTTGCCGCCCACAGCATTGCGCTGCCATTCAAAGCCGACAGTTTGGATTTGTTGGTCATGCCGCACAGCTTGGAGCTAAGTTTGGATGCGCATGCCAGTTTGCGGGAGGCAGAGCGGGTCTTGGTGCCTGAGGGCCATTTGCTGATCACCGGCCTTAACCCGACCAGCCTCTGGGGTTGGCGCCACAAGCGCGCTCAATGGTACAGGCGCTGGGGTTTTCACGGTCTTAGCTCACCTGCTTGCGATGAGTTGATCGGCTATTGGCGACTCAGAGACTGGCTTCGACTGCTGGGCTTTGAGGTCAAAGTAAGTCAATTTGGATGTTGGCGGCCTGCGCTGGACAAGCCGAAATGGTTCGACCGTTGGGCTTTTATGGACAAATTGGGTGCCAACTGGTGGCCTATTTTGGGCGGGGCCTACGTCATTGTGGCTGTGAAAAAGGTTCCAGGCGGGCGTATTTTGGGTGCGACTTGGAAGCAACGCAGGCCTCAAACCAAAGCTGCCGTTACATTGGCTCGGCGACAAAACCAAACTCAAGGCGACGCCGGCGCCCAAAGAAAGAGTGAATGTGAATCACGTTGAAATTCATACAGATGGCGCTTGCAAGGGCAATCCTGGGCCAGGGGGCTGGGGTGCACTGATGCGGTCCGCCGAGCATGTGCGGGAAATATTTGGGGGTGAGCTAGACACCACCAACAACCGAATGGAGTTGACGGCGGTGATCGAGGCTTTGATCGCACTTAAGCGTCCCTGCAAGGTCACCCTGTTTTTGGACAGTGAGTATGTTCGAAAGGGCATTACCGAGTGGATTCATGGCTGGAAAGCAAGGGGGTGGCGAACCGCCGCCAAGCAACCCGTTAAAAATGCCGATTTATGGCAAAAATTAGACCTTTTGGTTGCAAATTCGGGGCACCAAATTGATTGGCGATGGGTCAAGGGGCACGCCGGCGACCCTGGCAATGAAAGGGCGGATGCCTTGGCCAACTTAGGTGTCGACAAAGCCCTGGGCAGGAGCTAGTCAGAGAAACCCAACAACTGTTACATTTCAAAGCTGTTTTAGGTACTCTTCGGAATCATTGATGTCTTTCAAAAAACCTTATCTCCCGCTTGCGCTCATTGGTCTGGCCCTTGCAGTCGGTGCCGCGTGGTGGTTTCAAAATAAACCTGCAGCCCCAAAGCCAGAGCTTGCTGCGTCTGGCGGCGCCCCTAACAGCGCTGCTCAGCCTGCCCCCGCTTCGGCCGGTGCACCTGCTCCTGGCGGAACTGCCGGTTCAGCGCCAGGTTCTGGAGCGCCACAAAGGCCACCTGCAGTCGAGGTTGCCAAGGTTGAAAAAGCCATGTTGGTGGACGAGACCCAGTCGGTTGGCAGTTTGCGTTCATTCCAAGGCGTGATATTGCGACCCGAGGTGGGCGGCAGAGTCAGTCAGGTGCTTTTCAAGGACGGCCAAAAAGTTAAAAAGGGACAGATTTTGGTCCAGTTTGACGATCAATTGCCTTCTGCTCAACTGGCTCAGTCCAAAGCTGAGTTTTCAATTGCACAAGCTAATCACACGCGCAATAAAGAACTTGTTGCGCAAAACTTCATCAGCAAACGTTCTTTGGATGAATCCGATGCAGCGCTTCAAGTTGCACAAGCCAAATTGGAATTGGCCCAAGCCACCTTGCAGCGCTTGAAAGTGCTTGCTCCATTCGATGGCACCGCTGGCTTTCGTCAAATTAATGTGGGTGATTATTTGAAAGATGGCGCCGACATGGTCAACGTCGAGGACATTGAAGCTGTTTTGCTTGATTTCCGTTTGCCAGAGCGTTTTCAAGCCAAAGTTAAAACTGGGCAAAAAGCGCAAGTCACCATGGACGCTTTGCCCGGCCGTAAATTCACGGCTGTCATTCAAGCCATTGATCCTTTGATTGATGCCAATGGCCGCTCTGTGGGTGTGCGGGGTTGTATCGACAACCGACAAATGCAATTGCGCCCGGGTATGTTTGCACGAGTCAATGCAGTGTTTGGTGAGCGTGATGATGCCTTGGTCATACCCGAAGAAGCCATCGTGCCGCAAGGCGGGCGTTCAACTGTGGTACGTGTCGTTCCTGGACCCAATAAAGATGAACTGATTACTGAAAGAGTCACCGTCAAGATTGGCATTCGCCAACCCGGTCGTGTGGAAGTTTTAGAAGGCTTGTCGATGGGCGATTCTGTGGTGGTTGCAGGGCAGCAGCGCTTGCAAAAAGAAGGCACTGTTGTGCGCATTGTGGACACTTCAAAAGCACAAGGCGCTGGCGCCAACTCGGCTGCAGGTGCAAGGCCTGAGGCTGCTGGCAATGCACAAAAACCCGCAGAAAAATCCGGCCCCAAGGGCGGCAACGCAGGACCAGCGAAGGACGGCAAAGGCCCTGCTGTCGCTGGCGAGAACCCATGCACACGAGGTCTGAATGCAACTCGCTGAAACATCCATTCGCAGGCCGGTCTTTGCGACCGTTTTATCGCTGCTCATCCTCCTGATTGGCGCGGTCAGCTTCAACCGCCTTTCTTTGCGCGAGTATCCCAAGATTGACGAGCCCACTGTCACGGTCAGCGTGAAATACCCCGGCGCATCGGCCGAGGTAATTGAGTCGCAAGTCACCAAGCCTTTGGAAGATTCCATCGCCGGCATTGATGCTGTCGATGTCATCACTTCGATCAGCCGTGCTGATCAGTCTCAAATCACAGTTCGTTTTCGCTTAGAAAAAGACGCCGACACAGCCGCAGCAGAAGTTCGCGACAGAACCTCTCGAATTCGCGGCCGTTTGCCCCAAGCTATTGAAGAACCCGTCATTGCCAAAGTCGAGGCAGATGCTTTTCCTGTCATTTGGTTGGCCTTCTCCAGTGAAGTTTTGTCACCGCTTCAAATCAATGATTTGATCAATCGAGTCGTGAAGCCGCGGCTGCAAACCGTGACCGGTGTGGCCGATGTTCGTATTTTCGGGGAGCGCAAATACGCTATGCGCGTTTGGTTGGATGCTGAACGCATGGCTGCCTACCGCCTGACCTCTCAGGACGTAGAAGACGCCATTCGCCGCAGTAACCTGGAGTTGCCAGCAGGACGCATTGAGTCACAACTGCGCGAGTTCAGTGTGACTTCGCAAACTGACCTGATCAGACCCGGCCAGTTCGGTGACATCACCGTTCGCAATGTGAACGGCTTTCCCATCAAGATTCGTGACGTTGCCAGAGTTGAAGAGGCTGCTGCAGATGACCGCAGTCGAGTGCGCTTGAATGGCTTGCCTTCTATCTCAGCCGGCGTGATTCGACAAGCCACAGCCAACCCTTTGGAATTGTCCAAAGGCGTTCGCGAAATGATTCCTAAGCTCCAGCAAGATCTGCCGGGTGACATTGTGATCAATGTGGCCAACGACAACTCGGTGTTCATTGACAAATCCATCAAGAGCGTTTTTAAAACCATTGTTGAAGCTGTCGTTTTGGTCGCGCTGGTGATTTTTGTTTTCCTGCGAACCGTTCGCGCTTCCATCATTCCCATCATTACCATTCCAGTCAGTTTGGTTGGCACATTCGCCATCATGGCTTTGGCTGGCTTCACCATCAACACACTGACATTGCTGGCGCTTGTTCTGGCCATCGGTTTGGTGGTGGACGATGCCATCGTGATGTTAGAGAACATTTACCGCCACATTGAGGAGGGGCTCGATCCGTTTTCTGCAGCCATCAAGGGCGCCAAAGAAATTGGCTTTGCCATCGTGGCTATGTCACTCACTTTGACGGCTGTGTTTGCACCTTTGGCTTTCACACCAGGACGAACCGGTAAGTTGTTCAGTGAGTTTGCCTTGGCCTTGGCCGGCGCTGTGCTGGTTTCTTGCTTGGTGGCGCTCACCTTGTCTCCTATGATGAGTTCTTTGCTACTGCGACACAACCCTAACCCGAATTTCTTTGACAGGTTCATGGAAAAAATCCTAACCGGTTTATCAAATGGGTATGCAAAGTTGCTCACTCTGGTCTTGAAAAAAGCGCGCTGGCTGGTGGTCTTGATCATGGCCTCGTGTGGCGTTGGCATTGTGTTGGTTTATCCCACCATGAAGCAAGAACTCTCTCCCTTAGAAGATCGTGGCACCATTTTGGCAACGGTCACGGCACCCGATGGCTCCACCTTGGACTACACCGATAAATATGCCAAGGCCCTTGAAAAAATCGGCAGTGCTTATCCAGAATTTGATCGAATTTTTGCCAACTTAGGCAATCCAACCGTTGCACAGGGCAGTGTGATCTACCGAGCGGTGGACTGGGATGAGCGCAAGCGAACAACGCTTGAAATTGCCCGCGAAATGCAAGGTAAATTCAACGGCATTGCTGGCGTCAACGCGTTTCCCATCACCCCCCCATCCTTGGGCCAAGGTTTCCGAGAGCGTCCCATTAATTTCGTCATTCAAACCTCTGACAGCTATCAGAATTTGAACGCAGTCACTCGGCAAATGTTGGATGAGATGGCCAAGAATCCTGGCTTCATTGCAACTGACGTCGATTTGCGCTTGAACAAGCCTGAACTTCGAATTGACGTAGACCGTATTAAAGCCACTGAGTTGGGCGTCAGCGTGGAAGTGGTGGCTAAGGCCGTTGAAACCATGTTGGGCGGCCGTGTCGTCACACGTTACAAGCGTGATGCAGAGCAATACGACGTCATTGTGCAGACCCAAATGAGTGGCCGTAATACGCCGGATGACATTGATAACATTTACGTTCGTGGCCGAAATGACACGGTGATTCCCTTGAGTGCCTTGGTCAAAGTTCGCGAGAGTGTGTCACCCCGCGAATTGAATCACTTCGGTCAGCGTCGATCGGTCTCGATCACAGCCAACTTAGCGGCCGACTATGCGCTGGGCGACGCGCTGAAATTTTTAGACAAAACAGCCGCTGGCATTTTAAAGACCGGTTACACCACAGAATTGAATGGCACGTCGCGTGAATTTAGAAATTCACAAGGCGCGCTGGTCGTTGTTTTTGTGTTGGCTTTGTTCTTTATCTTTTTGGTCTTGGCTGCTCAGTTTGAAAGCTTCATTGATCCCTTGGTCATCATGCTATCGGTGCCCTTGTCCATGTTTGGGGCCCTCATGACACTGAAGTTGACAGGGGGCACGCTCAATGTTTATTCTCAAATTGGCTTGATCACATTGGTTGGCTTGATCACCAAGCACGGCATTTTGATTGTGGAGTTTACAAATCAGTTGCGATCGCAGGGCGTCGATACCTTCGATGCCGTTGTGAAGGCCTCTGGCCAACGTTTGCGGCCCATTTTGATGACCACTGGCGCCATGGTGTTGGGTGCGCTGCCATTGGCCCTTGCCACAGGTGCAGGCTCTGAGAGCCGCATCCAAATTGGCTGGGTCATTGTGGGTGGCATGAGTTTTGGAACGCTGCTAACGGTCTTTGTGGTGCCCACCATGTACTCGCTGTTTGCACGCAAAAAGATTCCTGGCGCCAACAAAGCCGATGCGTTGGATCAACCCGCAAATTCAGTGCATCAGCACTGATGCTGCCGTTTAAATCACCAACACGTCCACCCAGTCACCCAACTGGGCTGTGCCTTGTTGGTGTGACAAAACAATCAGGCCATTGGCTTGCACCATAGAACTCAAGACGCCAGAGCCTTGATTGCCGGTGGTGATCACTTGAAGTTCGCCTTGCGCATTGCGAGAAATAATGCCGCGTTGGTATTCTGTTCTGCCCGGTTTTTTGCGCAGCACTTCTTGCGTTCTGGCCCTTAGCATCGGCAGGGGTGCGGCCGTGCAGCCCATCATTTTCAGCAAGGCTGGTTTGACAAAAGCCAAAAAGGTGACCATGACCGCTACAGGGTTGCCTGGCAGTCCAAACAAAACGGCTGAGCGCTGGCCTTTTTGAATTCGCCCGACTGCCATCGGCCGACCTGGTCGCATGGCGATTTTCCAAAACACCACATCACCCAACTGCTTCATCATGGCCTTGGTGAAATCGGCTTCACCCACACTCACACCGCCGCTGGTGATGATGGCATCTGCTTGCTCTGCGGCTTTGTTAAAAGCTTGCTCTAACAATTCAGGAATGTCTTTGACAACGCCCATGTCGATCATCTCGCAGCCAAGCGCTTGAAGCATGCCATGCACCGTGTAGCGGTTGCTGTCATAGACAGCGCCTTCGCGGGGCGCTTCGCCCAGACTTAAGATTTCATCGCCCGTTGAAAAATAAGCCACTCGCAAGCGCCGCACCACCAAAACATTGGGAACCCCCAAGCTGGCCAGCAACCCGGCTGCTGCAGGCGTGATCAAGGCACCCTTGAGAAGGGCAGCATGCCCCTGCATGATGTCTTCGCCACACAAGCGGCGGTTATCACCTGACCTGAGCAGGCCAGCAGGAATTTCAATGGTTTCGCTAGCCGTGATTTGGCAAAGCTCTTGCGGCACCACCGTGTTCAGTCCTTCTGGCATGATGGCGCCCGTCATGATCTTCACGCATTCGCCCGCCTTAACAGCACCTGCCCATGCTTTTCCCGCGAGAGCGGTGCCCACTACTTTCAGCGACAAGCTTTGCGTGTCACGCAATTGGGCGCCATCGAAGGCAAAGCCGTCCATGGCGGAGTTGTCGTGCGGTGGCACATTGAGGGGGCTGATCACGTCTTGCGCAGTGACTCTGCCCAGTGCTGCGAAAATATCGACTGACTCTGATTCGTGCACTGGCGTCACCAAGTGATCCAGAAAATTCAAGACCTCACTGGCAGGTAGTGCCTGCGGGTCATAAGCTTCAAGTTGTGCGGCAATATCAGCCAGTGACGGTGGGTGTGTCATGTGGTTTGTTCGAGGCGGTGCAATTCTTCGAGGGTATTGGCATTGAAGAAGGCACGGGGGTCGACATCGGGTGTGTCAAACGGCACCAACACGGTTTTATGAAGGGCTGTCCAAGCATCAATTTTGCGGCCACCCGACTGCATGAACTTGACCAAACTTTCTAGCAAGTTCACCCGCATCAAACAAAAGACCGGTTGCGCTCGCACAGTGCCGTCCTCTTCTTTGGCGGCGGCCACTGCAATATCGGCTTCCTCAGAAATTAAGGTGTCCAACAAACGCTGCGCTAAATTGAATGGAAACAAGGGACTGTCGCAAGGCACGGTGAGCAGCAAGTCTGTTTCACAGCGTTCAAGGCCTGTTAAAAATCCAGCAAGGGGGCCAGCAAAACCATCGGTGCTGTCGGGCCATACTTGCACTCCAAAAGACTCATAGGCCGACAAGTTTCGGTTGGCCACCACCATGATCTGGGACAAAGGCTCAGACGCTTGCATTTGGAGCCGCATGAGTGTGTGAAGGGTGAGAGGGGTGCCATTGAAATTTTGTAAACCTTTGTCAATGCCGCCCATGCGCGCACCTCGACCTCCGGCCAAAATTAAGCCTGTCATGCTCAGATCGTTCATGTAGAGTATTTTTCCGTTGATGTCTATTGAATGAGACTAGCCGCCGATGTAGCTCATCTCAACCTTGCGTTTGGCACCGCTTGGCGTCGAACCGTTTTCCAATGCAGGCTCTGAAACCCGCAGCTCTGAATACCGGTCATCTCGTTGCGACCAAATGGCAGCAATGGCCTGCGTGAGGGCGCTTTGATCCAACTCGCTTCGCACCAAAGGTTTGAGGTCATAGCCTTGCGAGGCAAACAAACACAGATAGAGTTGACCTTCGGTGGTCAAGCGCGCGCGGTTGCAATCGCTGCAAAATGCTTTGGTCACGCTGCTGATGAAACCAATCTCGCCCAAGCTCACATCGTGAACGCCTTGTTCATTCAGATAACCCCAACGCTCTGCTGTTTCGCCGGCCTGGCTGGCTTGAAGGGGTGTCAATGACATTTCGGTTTGCAGTACGTGCAAAATGTCGGCGCTTGGCATCACTTCATTCATGCGCCAGCCATTGGTGGCACCCACATCCATGTACTCAATGAATCTAAGTGCAATGCCTTTGCCTTTGAAGTACCGCGCCATGGGCAATATTTCTTGTTCGTTGGTGCCGCGCTTGACCACCATGTTGACTTTGATGGGCCCTAAGCCGGCAGCTTGTGCAGCTTGAATGCCCTCAAGCACGTCGCTGACCGGAAAGTCAACGTCGTTCATTTGCTTGAAGACGTCGTCGTCAAGTCCATCGAGGCTAACCGTCACTCGTTTTAAGCCAGCACTCTTGAGGGCCTGGGCTTTTTTTGCCAAAAGGGAGCCGTTGGTTGTGAGGGTGATGTCCAAGTCTTGACCGGCCAAAGTTTTCAAGGCCGCCAACTGAGCAATCAATACTTCTAGATTTTTTCGCAGCAGGGGCTCGCCGCCCGTCAGTCGAAGTTTTTCAACACCCAAGGCAATGAAGCTTTGGGCCGTGCGCGTAATTTCCTCGAAGCTGAGCAGCGCACTGTGTGGCAAATAGACGTAGTCGTTGTTGAAAATTTCTTTGGGCATGCAATAGCTGCACCGAAAATTGCAACGGTCTGTGACGCTGATGCGCAAATCGCGCAAGGGGCGTTTTCTTTGATCAAGCAGCTGTTGTCCCGGCGCCCAAGCCTGAGCTTGTGAAGGCTCAGGAATGGGCAGATTCCCTAGGGGCTGACTGATGATGGGAATAACGCGTTCAGACACAACGTGCGCCGTCTACTTCAATACACACACCACTGATGAAGGAGCCTTCATCGCTGGCCAAATACAAAGCGGCATTGGCCACATCCAATGCGGTCGAAAAACGACCGAGTGGAATGGAGGCCATGAACTTGGCGCGCCTGGTATCGTCCACTGGGCCGCCAGCAAACTCTGCCGACAAACCGGTGTCGGGGTTGAACACAGGGTTGATGCAATTGACACGAATGTTGTCAGGACCTAATTCAGCGGCCAAAGATTTGCTGGTGGTAATGACCGCACCTTTGGAGCCGTTGTACCAAGTGAGGCCCGGGCGCGGCCGAATGCCAGCCGTCGACGCAATGTTAATGAAGGCGCCGCCGCCATTTTTTCTAAACTCTGGTACCGCGTGAACAGTGGATAAATAAATACTTTTCATGTTGACCGCATAGCAGCGGTCAAACTCATCTTCGCTGACTTCCAGCGCAGGGCGATTGCGGTGAGTCCATCCAGCGTTATTGATCATCACATCCAAGTGGCCCCACAACTTCACAGCTTCGTGCACCAAAGCTTTGACATCGTCTGAGCGTGTCACGTCTGCGGCAAAGAAGGCCGCAGTGCCGCCAGCCACTTGTATGTCTTGGACCACTTTTTGACCCGCAGCGGCTTGAATGTCGTTCACCAAAACCTTGGCGCCGTGTGCTGCGAAATGTTTGGCAATGCCTTCGCCAATGCCGCCACCAGAACCCGTCACGATGACCACTTTTTGATTGATGTTCATTTGAAATCCTAAAAATGAAATGACTGCAAATACAATTCAGCGCACAAGAAAATTAGCCATGGTGAATGGCCACAGTCTTCAAGGTGGTGAAACCATACAGGGCTTCGAAACCTTTTTCACGGCCATGCCCAGAAGACTTGACGCCGCCAAAGGGCAATTCAACGCCGCCACCGGCGCCGTAGTTGTTGACAAATACTTGGCCGCTTCGAAGGCGTTTGGCAATTCTGAATTGACGCCCGCCATCGCGAGTCCAAACGCCAGCTACCAGCCCAAACGAGGTGGCGTTGGCAAGTTGCACGGCCTGATCTTCGCCGTCAAAACACATGGCAGACAGCACCGGGCCAAACACCTCTTCTTGTGCCACCCTGTGGTCGGCAGGAACGTCGCGCAATAAAACTGGGGCTTGGTAGAAACCAGATTCTGGCGCGTCAGACACCACCACGCCTTGCGCCACAGTGGCAATGCCGGCAGCTTGCGCGTCTGCCAAAAAACCCTGAACGCGTTGCTTTTGGGTGGCGCGAATCAGGGGGCCTAAATTCAAATCTGCTTTGGCAGGGCCAACACGCAGCTTAGAAAAGGCCTCGCCCAAACGCGCTAGCAAAGGTTCGTAAATATTTTTTTCAATCAAGACGCGAGAACCCGCACTGCAAGTCTGTCCGGCGTTTTGAACAATGGCATTGATGACCACCGGAATGGCGGCATCCAAGTCGGCATCGGCAAAAATCATTTGCGGACTTTTGCCACCCAACTCAAGCGTAACAGGACAATGTCTTTCGGCTGCAGCTTGTTGTATCAAGGTGCCGACTGTGGGGCTGCCAGTGAAACTGATGTGATCAATACCGGGATGTTTGGCCAGGGCATCTCCTACCTCGTGGCCGTAGCCTGTGACGATGTTGATGGCACCTGCTGGAAAGCCCACTTCAGCCGCCAGTTGCGCAACGCGAATCAAACTCAAGCAAGCATCTTCTGCGGGTTTAACAACGCAGACATTGCCTGCTGCCAAAGCACCACCCACACACCTGCCAAAAATTTGCATGGGGTAATTCCAAGGCACGATGTGACCCGTGACGCCATGAGGCTCGCGCCATGTGAGAACGCTGTAGCCATTTTGGTAAGGAATGGTTTCGCCATGAAACTTATCGCAAGCGCCGGCGTAGTATTCAAAGTACCTGGCCAAAGCGCGTGCATCGGCCATGGCTTGTTGTGTGGGCTTGCCGCAGTCGCGTTGCTCAAGCTGCATGAGTTCGTCGGCATGCTCAGCCACTTTGCGTGAAAGGGCCATGAGCAAACGACCCCGCTCAGCGGCATTGATCTTGGCCCAAGGTCCCTCAAAGCATTGCCTTGATGATTGCACCGCTTGGTCAATGTCAGCGGCCGTGCTGCGTTGAATGTGATCAAAAACTTGGCCATCCGAAGGGTCAAGCATGGGGATGGTTTGCCCCGTCTGGCTGGCCACCGATTGGTTGTGAATGAAGTTGAGTTGCATAGGCGTATTTTGCGCGTAAAAAAGCCCGAACATGTTGCCATGAACGGGCTTTGTTGGAGAGGGCTAATTTAGCCGTGGAATTGCATCATCAAAGGCACGATCAGCAAAGCCACAATGTTGATGATCTTGATTAACGGGTTGATGGCAGGGCCAGCGGTGTCTTTGTAGGGGTCGCCCACGGTGTCACCGGTTACAGCGGCTTTGTGAGCCTCAGAGCCTTTGCCGCCGTGGTGGCCGTCTTCGATGTACTTCTTGGCGTTGTCCCATGCACCGCCGCCGGTACACATGGAAATGGCCACAAACAAGCCGGTCACAATGGTTCCCATCAGCAAGCCACCCAGTGCTTTGGGGCCTAAAATTAGCCCCACCACAACGGGTACCACCACAGGCAACAAGCTAGGAATGATCATCTCCTTAATGGCCGCAGTGGTCAGCATGTCAACAGCGCGGCCGTATTCTGGCTTGGCCGTGCCTTCCATGATGCCCTTGATCTCGCTGAACTGACGGCGAACTTCAACCACCACAGCACCCGCAGCGCGGCCAACGGCCTCCATGGCCATGGCGCCGAACAAGTAAGGAATGAGGCCGCCGATGAACAAGCCCACAATGACCATGGGGTCGGACAAGTCAAAGGAAATGGCCTTGCCATAGGTTTCGAGTTTGTGGGTGTAGTCGGCAAACAAAACCAAAGAAGCCAAACCGGCTGAGCCAATGGCATAGCCTTTGGTCACGGCTTTGGTGGTGTTACCCACAGCGTCCAATGGGTCTGTAACGTCCCGCACGCTGCTTGGCAGTTCGGCCATTTCGGCAATACCACCAGCGTTGTCGGTAATGGGGCCGTAGGCGTCCAAAGCCACCACAATACCGGCCATGGAAAGCATGGACATGGCCGCCACAGCAATGCCGTACAAGCCCGCCAATTTGTAGGACGCCAAAATGGCAATGCACACAAAAATCACGGGCCAAGCTGTGGAGCGCATTGAAACGCCCAAGCCGGCAATGATGTTGGTGCCGTGACCTGTTGTAGAAGCTTGCGCAATGTGTTGCACGGGGCTGTATTGGGTACCGGTGTAAAACTCAGTGATCCAAACCAGTGCAGCCGTTAAGGCCAAACCTACAGCGCAAGCGCCGAACAGCTTCATTTGGCTACCGCTGGCCGAAATGGCGTTGTCGGGCATGATCCACATCGTGACGAAATAGAACGCAATCAAGGACAAGCCGCCAGCAATGGCCAAACCTTTGTACAAGGCGGGCATCACGTTGACCATGCCGGGTGTCGCTTTGACAAAGAAGCAGCCAATGATGGAAGCAATGATAGACACAGCACCCAAGGCGAGGGGGTACATGACCGCATTGCCAGGCGCACCAGCGATGAGCAGCGAGCCCAATACCATGGTGGCGATCAAGGTAACCGCATAGGTTTCAAACAAGTCGGCCGCCATTCCGGCGCAATCGCCCACGTTATCGCCCACGTTGTCGGCAATCACGGCGGGGTTGCGAGGGTCATCCTCTGGAATGCCGGCTTCAACTTTACCGACCAAGTCGGCACCCACGTCAGCACCTTTTGTAAAGATGCCGCCGCCCAAACGGGCGAAGATGGAAATGAGGGAAGAGCCAAAGGCAAAGCCAATGAGGGGGTTCAAGATGACAGACAGCTTGACGTCGGGTGTGAGGTTGCCATTGCCAGCCAAGAACCAGTAAAAGCCCGTGACACCCAATAGACCTAAACCCACCACCAGCATGCCGGTAATGGCGCCGCCGCGGAAGGCAACATCAAGGGCAGGGCCAATGCCCTTGGTTGCTGCTTGCGCAGTGCGCACATTGGCTCGAACAGAGATGTTCATGCCAATGAAACCACAGGCACCCGAAAGAACGGCGCCAATGACGAAGCCAATGGCGGTCATGCTGCCAAGGAACACACCCATGAGGATGGCCAAGACGACGCCTACGATGGCAATGGTTTTATATTGTCTGGCCAGATAAGCCGCTGCACCGTCTTGAATGGCGGCTGCAATTTCTTGCATCCGTGCATTGCCAGGGTCTTGGGCCAAAATCCAACCGCGAGCCCAAACGCCATAAATCACAGCGATCAGTCCACAAACTAGCGCCAAAATCAACGCTGAATTGCCTGTCATATATCAATCTCCTTAGTTTTTACAGCTAGAAGGAGGTGCAACGCTCTGGGAGCACCTCCCTGCGTTGCTTCCTCGCTCCCACTGGGAGTCGATTGGCCAACTAAAGCATTAAAAGGGCAATAACCAGAAGAAGCAAGCCCCGTGAAAGTAAAATCGGGGTTAATCCTAAGGTTCTTAGATTCTCATCAACTCTTTAAGTTTTCAGAAAAATGTCCCTAGACAACGTCACCCCTGGTAGCAAAGTACCCCAAGAATTCAACGTCATCATCGAAATCCCGATGAACGCCGACCCTGTGAAATACGAAGTCGACAAAGCCACTGGCGCCATTTTTGTCGATCGATTCATGAGTACATCGATGCATTACCCCACCAACTACGGCTATGTGCCTAAAACCATCAGCGGTGATGGTGACCCTGTGGATGTGTTGGTCATTACTCCAGTGCCGCTGATTCCTGGCGTTGTCGTTCCCTGCCGAGCCATTGGCATTTTGAAAATGGAAGACGAAGCGGGCGAAGACGGCAAAGTTTTGGCCGTGCCCACAGACAAAATTTTGTCCATCTACACCCAATGGCAAAAACCTGAAGACTTAAACCCACTTCGTTTGAAAACCATTGCGCACTTCTTTGAGCATTACAAAGATTTGGAAGTGGGCAAATGGGTCAAAATTATTGGCTGGGAAGGCCCAGAAGCCGCCAAGAAAGAAATCTTGGATGGCATTGCCAACTACCAAAAAGAAAACGCCTAATTAAACCCAAAAGCCGATCACTTCGCCTTGAGGGGCGATCGGCCTTCCAAGTTTTCCAAATAGGCCGCCACGCCGTGGCCTTCTTTTTCCAAATATTTTTCAACCGCATCGGCAAAGCCCGGGTGAGCAAGCCAATGCGCGCTGTTGGCCTTGACTGGCAGCAGGGCGCGCGCCATTTTGTGCTCGCCTTGCGCACCCCCTTCAAACCGTTCTACGCCCTTGGCAATGCACCACGCAATGGGCTGGTAGTAGCAGGCCTCAAAGTGCAAACAATCGACACGCTCTAAGGCGCCCCAATAGCGACCATAGGCGACGTTGTTGCCCAAGCCGATCAGGCTGCAGGCCATGCGCTGGCCATTTTTTTCTGCAATGAATAGCACCCAGTTTTCGGGCATGGTGTCTTGCATGCGCTGAAAAAAATCACGGTTTAAATACGGTGCGTTGCCATGCTCGAAATAGGTCTGGGCATAACATTGGTAAAAGAAATCCCAGTCGGCGCTTTGAATTTGAACGCCCTCAAAGGCTTTGAAAACCACACCTGCCTCAGCCACTTTGCGTCGCTCTTGCTTTATTTTTTTGCGTTTCTCTTGATTCAAAGCCTTCAGAAAATCATCAAAGTCTAAGTAAGCTGCGTTGTGCCAATGAAATTGAACGGTATGACGGCTTAGCCAACCTGCCGTTTCAGTCACGTGAAGGTCATCGTTTGACAAAAACAACAAGTGCAAAGAAGACCAATCTTCATTTTGGGCCAGCTCAACCATGGCCGACAGCAGGGCAGATTGGCTTTGACTTGAGTCGGCCAACAAGCGTGAGCCAGGAACTGGCGTGAACGGCACAGCAGATACAGCTTTGGGGTAGTAGTTCAAACCATGCCTTTGGTAGGCATCTGCCCAAGCCCAATCGAACACATATTCCCCATAAGAATGGGGCTTGATGTACAAAACCGCAGCACCCGCCAATTGGCCTGCCTGCGGCGACAAGGCATGTCGAAGGGTGACAAGCTGCAATTTCCAACCCGAATTTGCTGAGGCCGAGCCACTTTCTTCCATGGCGCTCAAATAGGCGTGGCGCATGAAGGGGGTGGGCTCGGTTTGGGCTTCAAGCAACGCATCCCAGTCCTGCGCCGAAACATTGCGCATCGAACCTTGCACCTCAATGACATAATTGTTGGAATTGAATTCCTTCACCTGTATGACCCTTCAACTTTGTATAGCCCAACTCAACTTCGTCGTCGGCGATATGCCGGGCAACGCCCGCAGAATCATCGAAGCCGCTCGCACAGCTTACGACCAAGGCGCAAAGGTCTTGATCACCCCTGAGCTGGCCATTTGTGGCTATGCCGCAGAAGACCTTCTGCTTCGACCAGCTTTCATGGATGCCTGCGATGATGCCCTGAAAACAGTGGCCCGCGAGTTGGCTGGGTTAAAAGGTTTGCACGTGGTGGTGGGGCATCCTGAGGGCGGCGGCATTCAAAGCCGCAGCGTCTCCGTCACAAAGCGCTTCAACCGAGCCAGTGTCTTGTGCGAGGGGCAGGTGATTGCCTCCTACGCCAAACAAGAATTGCCCAATTACCAAGTGTTTGACGAGCGTCGGTATTTCACACAGGGGCATGAGCCCTGTGTCTTTGAAGTCGACGGCCTGAAAATGGGCTTGTTGATCTGTGAGGATGCATGGTTTGAAGCGCCTGCGCAAAGTGCACGCAATGCAGGCGCACAGTTGTTGCTGGTGTTGAATGCGTCTCCCTTCCATGTGGGCAAGGGGCTTGAGCGTGAGGTTCAAATGGGCCAACGGGTGCAAGAGTGCGGCTTGCCATTGGTCTATGCGCATTTGGTGGGTGGCCAAGACGAAGTCATTTTTGAAGGGCGGTCTTTTGCGCTCAATGCCAAGGCAGAAGTTGTCGCCAGAGCGCCCGCATTTCAAGAGTGTTTGCAAACCATCAAGGTTCAAAATAATCAAGGTCTTGAGGGTCTGCAAATTTCTGGCACTGAGGTGTCCGCAAGCAAGGCTTGGGAAGAAGACCTTTGGCACGCATTGGTCTTGGGCATTCGCGACTATTTAGGCAAGAACGGTTTTCCAGGCGCCATCTTGGGGCTTTCTGGGGGCATTGATTCCGCCTTGGTGCTGGCGCTGGCCGTTGACGCCTTGGGTGCAGACAACATACATGCTGTCATGATGCCGTCGCCCTATACCGCTGACATCAGTTGGATCGATTCGCGAGAGATGGTGAAACGCTTGGGTGTGCGTTACGACGAAATCGCCATTGCGCCATTGTTTGAGGGTTTCAAATTGGCTTTGTCAGACCAATTCAAAGGTTTGGCAGAAGATACCACCGAAGAAAATATTCAGGCACGTGTTCGCGGTACGCTGCTCATGGCCATGTCCAATAAAACGGGCGCCATTGTGCTGACCACCGGCAACAAGAGTGAAATGGCCACTGGTTATTGCACCTTGTATGGGGACATGGCGGGTGGTTTTGCGGTCATCAAGGATGTTGTCAAAACACAAGTCTTCAAGTTGGCCGAGTGGCGCAATCAAAATGATCCTTATGGCACTGGCCGCAATCCCATACCCGAGAGAATCATCACCCGCCCGCCCAGCGCTGAATTGAGGGCGGACCAAAAAGACCAAGACAGTTTGCCGCCTTATGAAGTCTTAGATGCCATCGTACAAAGGTACATGGAGAACGACGAAGGCATCCAAGCCTTGGTGGCAGATGGTTTTGATCGCTCAGACGTTGAGAAAGTCACCCGTTTGATTAAACTTAACGAATACAAGCGCCGACAATCTCCTGTGGGAATTCGTGTCACACACCGCAGTTTTGGCAAAGATTGGCGTTATCCTATTACCAATCGATTTCGAGCTTAATTTTTTCAGACTGGACCTGACTCATGAAACAAATCACAGCCATCATCAAACCCTTCAAACTCGAAGAAGTGCGTGAAGCACTTGCTGAATGTGGCGTGACAGGACTCACTGTAACGGAAGTCAAGGGATTTGGTCGTCAAAAAGGCCACACAGAACTGTACCGCGGTGCCGAGTATGTGGTCGATTTTTTGCCCAAGGTGAAAGTTGAAGTGGCCGTTAAAGATGGCGACGTAGAGAACTGCGTTGACGCCATTGTGAAAGCCGCTCGCACAGGCAAAATTGGCGATGGCAAAATCTTCATCACGTCGGTCGAGCGAGTCGTTCGCATTCGCACAGGCGAAGTTGACGACGACGCTGTTTAAGCGCCAATGTTTTAAATGGCCTGGCCCAAGAACGGCGTTGGCATGCCTGCAGCTTGAATCAAACTGGGCAACAATTTACGAGCGTCGCTGTCGGTTTGGATTAAATCCATTTGCCATGGCCCTATGAACTGTTGCTGCACCACGCTGCTTAAAAAAGCCAGCATAGGGTTGTAGAAACCATTCAGGTTAAGCAGGCCAATGGGCTTGTTGTGGTAGCCCAACTGGCGCCAGGTCCAAACTTCATAAAACTCTTCAAAGGTGCCGATGCCACCCGGCAATGCAATGAATGCATCGGCGCGTTCTGCCATCATTCTTTTGCGATCGTGCATGGTTTCAACCACATGCAATTCGGTGCAGCCGGTGTGGGCCCATTCATTTTCAACCAGGGCGCGCGGTATGACGCCCACCACGCGGCCGCCTGCAGCAAGGGTGGCATCTGCAACGATGCCCATCAGCCCATTTCTGCCACCACCATACACAAGCTGCCCGCCGTGTTGCGCAATCCATTGACCCACTTGTTGGGCAGATTCAGCAAACGCGGGGTCATCGCCCGGTTTAGAGCCGCAGTAAACACAAATTGAAAAAAGCGGATCAGCCATGGATGTATTTCCAAATGGCGGCAGACCAAATGCCTAAGCACAGAAAAAGACTAAGCAGCACAGCAGCACTGCCCATGTCCTTGGCCCGCTTGGACAGCGCATGCCATTCAGTGCCAATTCGGTCGATGGCTGTTTCGATGCCGGTGTTTAACAGCTCGACCACCATGACAAAAATAACCGAGCCACACAACAAGGAAACTTCTACCCAAGTTTGTCCTAGCCAAAAGGCGCCAGGAATGAGAAAGATGGCGAGCAAGGCTTCTTGGCGAAATGCGGTTTCGCCCCATCCCGCTTTAAGCCCAGCAATGGAATAGCCACCCGCATGAAAAATGCGCGACAGGCCCTTTCGAGCCTTTTGGGGATTCACATGGTCAATGGTCATGAAACTAGGATGGCGATGAATTTCAGGGTTTCTTTTGAACATCCACCAGCTGCGTGCCAGCCCAGACGTCATGCCAATATTGTCCACGCAATTGGAATTTGCTTGAGAGGGCCCAAACAAAAACCCAAACTAGGACCAGCAGCCCAACGACTGGCGCAGGCAATTGAAAGGGAATGGCCGCAACAATGGGCGGTAAAAACCACACCCAGCTCAGCAAGTACCTGAGCAATGCCCGAGGCTGAGTGAGTGGTTGGCCAGAAGCATCTAAAACTTTGATATGCCAAGTCTTCATGGCAAGTGTTTGACCCTTGGACCATAACCAAGTGAAATAAATGGCAAAAACAAGAAATAAGAAAGCTTGTAGGCCGTGGCGATTGTCTAAGGCGTGCTTTGTTTGGCTGAGTGTGCCAAACAAATAGCCAGCCAGAAAAATGACGCCAAACAGCAACATGCCCTCATAAAACCAGCAGGCCATTCGGCGTGCCAAAGAAGGCGTGGTGAAAGTGGGGTGGGTATCAGTGCTTGAATCGACAGAATCTTCAGGCATCAAAGTTGGATCACTCAACTCAAGTACCTTCCGGGATGGCCACGATGGTGGGCAATAAAGTTTTCTTGTCGATCACGATGCTGGTGGTGGATTTGGTAGCGGCTTCAGCCGGTATGGATTTGCCTGACAAAGGAATAATTTTGCGGGGTGAAGTGGCTTGAGACGCCGTGGCTGCGCCTCGAATGCCCGTGGTTTGCTGTTCCGCCAGTTTTTTCCTGTCTTCAGGGCTAAGAGCTTGATAGGCCTCCCACTGCGTTTTTTTGGCGTTGGCGTCTAGGGTTTTGGTCTGATTGAAATTCAGCCTGGCTTGTGCTCTTTGTTGGGGGCTGAGGGACGCCCATGCTGCCATTCTTTCGTGCAGGACGGCTTGTTCCTTGTTGGACAAATTGTCAAAGTTGTTTGACATGGCCAGCCACTTTTTTCTTTGAGCAGGGCTCAGTTGCGCCCAGTGAGGGGCCAGTGGCGCCAAGGCTTTTTTTTGCTCGCTTTTTAAACTTTGCCAAGATGAATTTGAAGCAAGAGCGGGAGCTACCGAAGGCTCGGCTGAAGGATGGATTGCGTTAGCCGAAGTAGCTTGCGCCAAAGCGCCTGCGGCCGCCGTGCACAAAACGACAGCAAGAAGGCGGGCCATCAAACTCGAATGAATCAATCGGGGGCCTTTGATTCGAGGGGGTTGGACTTCAAAAAGATCAAGAACCCAGGGTCTGTGTAGGCTGCTGGAGGCAGGTCGTCTATGAGAAGTTCAGCATCAAGCTGGGCAATCTCATTGGCGCGGTACTCGTTTTGAAAAACATGAATGGTTGCCAAGCCAAACAGCAAAACAATCAGGGGCAGCGCAGACGCCAAACGGTTCCAGAGGTTTAGACCTTCGTCGGAAATGCCCATGCCCAGTCCGCCGGCTGTGGCCAACTGAGGCACAAAAATGCGAGTGGGCTCTGGTTTACGCTGAGCAATGGCCTGCATTCGGGCCACACGCAAGCGCTCTGTGATGTCGTGCGGCAGGTCTGCGGCATGCTCATTTAAGCGGCGCGAGATAGCTCGACCGACTTGGTCAATTCTGTGCATGTCTGGTTTGGCGTTCGTTTTCATGTGTTAAATCCTTTGGCGCGAAGTGCTTTGCTCAGCGCCTGAACAGCCCGAGAACAGTGAGTTTTGACGCTGCCTTCAGTGCAGCCCATGGCAACTGCCGTTTCAGAAAGGTTCATCTCCTCCCAATAACGCAGCAGGAAGGCTTCGCGTTGACGAGGCGGCAATTCTTGTATTTCTGCCTCAATTTGGTGAAAGATTTGTTTGCGTTGGGTTAAATCTTCTGCACTTTCGCCCAAACCGGGTTCGCTGAGGCCCCCTAAGTTTTCCAAAAAGTCCAAATCTTCACCTTGGGCATCGGTGCCAAAGTCGCTCATGTTGGAAAAAAGGGCGTTACGGGTTTTTTGCCTCCTAAACCAATCTAGGGTGGTGTTGGACAAAATACGCTGGAACAGCAAAGGCAGTTCGGCTTGGGGTTTGTCGCCGTAGTGGGTGGCCAGTTTGATCATGCTGTCTTGCACAATGTCCAAGGCGGATTCCTCGTTGCGCACGTGATACAGCGTGCGCTTGAAAGCGCGCTTTTCCGTGTTTTTAAGGAAATCTGAGAGTTCTTGTTCTGTGGCCAAAGTAAGGAACCAAATACGGCACTCAATTTTGTGCGTTTGGATTATGGCATTCTGGCCTCTATAATGCCGGGTTGCAATTGAAAAAACGCAAACGGATCACCATCCGGCCAAAGTGCTTACATGCACAGGCTTATGTTGGTGGTCTTAAGTTCTGATGCGACTTCAAAAGAGTCCCGCAAAAGAGCACCCAAGGTTTTTCGTTAGAGAAATTCACAAAGGTTGAATATGGAAATCTCCAAAGCTGAAATGGCCATTGCCGCCACAGCTGCCAACAGCGCAGCTAATTCTTTGTCGCCCGTCGATTTGCGCGGTGGCGAAATTCTCGTTAAAGCCCTTCAAGCCGAGAATGTCAAGTACATCTGGGGTTACCCAGGTGGTGCTGTTTTGCACATCTACGATGCCTTCTTTAAGCAAGACACCATTCAGCACGTCTTGGTTCGCCACGAGCAGGCTGCTGTGCATGCGGCAGATGGCTATGCCCGCGCCACGGGTGATGTCGGTGTTGCTTTGGTCACATCTGGCCCGGGCCTCACCAATGCTGTCACCGGCATTGCAACGGCCTACATGGACAGCATTCCCATGGTCATTATCAGTGGCCAAGTGCCCACTGCCGCCATCGGCCTCGATGCCTTCCAAGAATGCGATACCGTGGGCATCACCCGCCCTATTGTGAAGCACAACTTTCTGGTCAAAGATGCCCGCGACATGGCCTTGATCATGAAAAAAGCATTCCACATTGCACGCAGTGGCCGACCTGGTCCGGTGGTGGTCGATGTTCCCAAAGACGTTTCGTTTAACAAGGTGCCCTATCACGGCTACCCCGAAACAGTTGAGATGCGCTCCTACAACCCTGTGCGCAAAGGCCACAGTGGACAAATTCGCAAGGCCCTTCAATTGTTGATGGCAGCCAAGCGTCCCTACATTTACACCGGTGGCGGCGTGCTCTTAAGCAATGCCTCAGCAGAGTTGCGCCAGTTGGTCGACATGTTGGGTTACCCCGTGACCAATACCCTCATGGGCTTGGGCGCCTATCCCGCTACCGATCCAAAGTTCCTTGGCATGCTCGGCATGCACGGCACATGGGAAGCCAACAACGCCATGCAACACTCAGACGTGTTGCTGGCTGTGGGCGCGCGCTTTGACGACCGCGTCATTGGCAATCCCAAACACTTTGCACAAAACGAGCGCAAGATCATTCACATTGACATTGACCCCTCTAGCATTTCCAAGCGAGTGAAGGTCGATGTGCCTATTGTGGGCGATGTCAAAGATGTTCTGATCGAACTCATTGCCATGATCAAAGAGTCGGGCCTCAAGCCCGACAGCCATGCATTGGGTGCCTGGTGGTCCACCATCGACGGCTGGCGCAAACGCAATTGCATGAAGTACGACAGCGAAAATACCGAGGTCATCAAGCCGCAAAAGGTCATTCAAACTTTGTACAACCTGACCAAAGATGCTGATGCTTACATCACATCTGATGTGGGTCAGCACCAAATGTGGGCCGCTCAGTATTACAAATTTAACGAGCCTCGCCGTTGGATCAATTCAGGTGGCTTGGGCACCATGGGTGTGGGCATTCCCTATGCCATGGGCATCAAGTTGGCCAAGCCAGAAGCCGAAGTGTTTTGCGTCACCGGAGAAGGCTCTGTGCAAATGTGCATACAAGAGCTTTCCACGTGTTTGCAATACAACACGCCCATCAAAATTGTGTCTTTGAACAACCGCTACTTGGGCATGGTTCGTCAGTGGCAAGAAATTGAATACTCTGGCCGTTACAGCCACAGCTACATGGATGCATTGCCCGACTTTGTGAAGTTGGCCGAAGCCTATGGCCACGTGGGCATGCTCATCGAACGACCCGAAGATGTCGAGCCCGCATTGCGCGAAGCCCGCAAACTGAAAGATCGCACGGTGTTCATGGACTTCCGCACCGACCCCACCGAAAACGTGTTCCCCATGGTTCAAGCAGGCAAGGGCATTACAGAAATGCTTCTAAGCCCTGAAGACCTCTAAGAACATTTTTGAAATCAATTTGAACCTATAGAAGAATCTATTGACCGCCAAGCTTGCACATTACCGTGTGCAGGGGAGGGCGGCAAAAAGAGGAATCGCACATGAAACACATCATCGCAGTCTTACTTGAAAACGAACCCGGCGCCTTGTCGCGCGTGGTGGGTTTGTTCTCTGCCCGTGGTTACAACATTGAGTCACTCAGTGTGGCGCCCACCGAAGACCCTAGCTTGTCCCGCATGACCATCCAAACGGCGGGCTCTGACGACGTCATTGAACAAATTACCAAGCACCTGAACCGCCTCATTGAAGTGGTCAAAGTGGTTGACCTCACAGAAGGCGCCTACACCGAGCGTGAACTCATGCTGGTCAAGGTGCGCGCTGTGGGCAAAGAACGTGAAGAGATGAAGCGCATGGCCGACATCTTCCGTGGTCGCGTGATTGATGTCACCGACAAAAGCTACACCGTGGAACTGACGGGCGACCAATCCAAAAACGATGCGTTTTTGGAAGCCCTTGACCGCAGCGCCATTCTTGAAACAGTCCGCACGGGTGCCTGTGGCATTGGGCGGGGTGAGCGCATTTTGCGCGCCTAAATTTTTTTGATTGATTTTTGAAGGAGAGAACCCATGAAAGTGTTTTACGACAAAGACTGTGACCTCAGCGTCATCAAAGGCAAAACAGTTGCCATCATCGGCTACGGCTCACAAGGCCACGCACACGCCCAAAATTTAAATGACAGCGGCGTGAAAGTGGTTGTGGGTTTGCGCAAAAACGGCGCAAGCTGGCCCAAGGTTGAAAAAGCTGGCCTCAACGTCATGGAAGTGGCCGATGCGGTTAAAGCGGCCGACGTGGTCATGATTTTGTTGCCCGACGAGCAAATTGCCGATGTGTACCGAAACGACGTTGAGCCCAACATCAAAAAGGGTGCCTCTTTGGCATTTGCACACGGCTTCAACGTTCACTACAACCAAGTGATTCCCCGCGATGACCTCGACGTTTGGATGGTGGCTCCTAAGGCCCCAGGCCACACAGTGCGCAACACCTACACGCAAGGTGGCGGCGTGCCTCACCTGGTGGCAGTGCACCAAGACAGAAGCGGCAAAGCCAGTGCCTTGGCACTTAGCTATGCCATGGCCAACGGTGGTGGCAAGGCTGGCATCATTGAAACCAACTTCAAAGAAGAAACCGAAACTGACTTGTTCGGCGAGCAAGCTGTGTTGTGCGGCGGCGCTGTTGAACTCATCAAGATGGGTTATGAAACTTTGGTCGAAGCCGGTTATGCGCCTGAGATGGCTTACTTCGAGTGCTTGCACGAGTTGAAGCTCATTGTTGACCTCATTTACGAAGGCGGCATTGGCAACATGAACTACTCCATCTCTAACAATGCAGAGTATGGCGAGTACGTCACGGGCCCTGAAATCATCAACGAGCAATCACGCGAAGCCATGCGCAACGCCCTGAAACGCATTCAAACCGGTGAGTACGCCAAGATGTTTATCTTGGAAGGCCGCACCAACTACCCAAGCATGACGGCACGCCGTCGTTTGACCTCTGAGCACTCGATTGAAGTTGTAGGCGCACAATTGCGCTCTATGATGCCTTGGATTGCCAAAAACAAGTTGGTTGACAAAACACGCAACTGATTTCGGCATCCGCTTCAACCAAAAGAAAGCTCGCATGCACGATGGCCCAGGAAATTCCGACGACGTCGAGTTGATCAGTCAACCGCGTAAGCCCCGAAAGGGCATCTACGTGTTGCCTAACCTCTTTACGTTGGCAGCTTTGTTCGGTGGCTTTTATGCCATCGTGATGGCCATGAATGGCCGTTTTGACATGGCTGCCATTGGTGTTTTCTGTGCCATGGTGCTAGACAGCCTAGACGGCCGTGTGGCGCGCATGACCAACACCCAAAGTGCCTTTGGCGAGCAGATGGACTCTTTGTCCGACATGGTCTCCTTTGGTGCAGCGCCCGCGCTGATTGCTTACGAGTGGTCACTCAAAGGACTGGGTCGTTGGGGTTGGATAGCCGCTTTTGTTTACTGTGCTTGCGCCGCTTTGCGCTTGGCGCGTTTCAATGTCAACACCGCGGTGGTTGACAAGCGGTTTTTCCAAGGTTTGCCCTCTCCTGCGGCTGCGGCCTTGGTCATGGGCTTCATCTCCATCATGACCGATGCCGAAATTTCGCCCAGCTCCATGGCTTGGCCCATGTTTGTGGTGGCGCTGTTTTCAGGGCTCACCATGGTCACCAACGTGCCCTTTTACAGTTTTAAAGATGTCGGCATGAAGCAAAGTGTGCCCTTTGTGGTCATTGTGCTCATTGCCCTTGGCATTGCGGCGGTCAACATTCACCCCCCTATAGTGCTTTTTGGCTTGTTCGTCAGTTACGGGCTGAGTGGCTATGTCTTGTATGGCTGGCGCCGTTTTAAGGGTGAACCCACCAGCGTCATTAGCACCTCTACCGAAGACCCAGACGAGCGCGGACTTCACCAGTAATGACCTTTTCTAAAAGTTGTGATACAGTATTTGTATGAAAACGAACTTGCTAGCCCTACTACTGACGCCCCACGGGCGGGATGTATAGCGCACGCTGTTCAGTTTCCCATCAAGCCCGTGTGCCAATCGCAGCGGGCTTTTTTTATTTCAGAGTCGCTTTTTTGAAGATTTAAAACCAGGAGTTAAACATGGCCGATAAATTGATTATTTTTGACACGACATTGCGCGATGGTGAGCAGTCGCCAGGTGCTTCCATGAACCGTGACGAAAAGTTGCGCATTGCGCGTCAATTAGAGCGACTGCGCGTTGACGTGATCGAAGCCGGTTTTGCAGCCAGCTCCATCGGTGACTTTGAAGCTGTTCAGGCCATTGCCAATGCCATCAAAGATTCCACCATCTGCTCACTGTCGCGCGCCAACGACCGAGATATTTCACGCGCTGCAGAAGCCCTGAAGGGTGCTAACAATGGTCGCATCCACACCTTCATTGCAACCTCAGAATTGCACATGGAAAAGAAACTCCGCATGACGCCCGATCAGGTTTTCGAGCAAGCCAAACAGTCCGTCAGGTTTGCACGCAATTTGGTCGCAGACGTCGAGTTCAGCCCAGAAGATGGCTACCGAAGTGACATGGATTTCTTGTGCAGAATTTTGGAAGCAGTCATTGCTGAAGGCGCAAGCACCATCAACGTGCCCGACACCGTTGGGTACGCTGTACCAGAGTTGTATGGTCAGTTCATCAAAACACTTCGCGAACGAATTCCAAACTCCGACAAAGCCATTTGGTCTGTCCATTGCCACAACGACTTGGGCATGGCGGTGGCCAACAGTTTGGCAGGTGTGAAGTTGGGCGGTGCACGTCAGGTTGAATGCACCATCAATGGCTTGGGTGAGCGGGCCGGCAATTGTTCTTTGGAAGAAATTGTCATGGCCGTCAGAACGCGCAAAGATTACTTTGGTTTAGAGATGAACATCGACCCTGTGCACATCGTGGCAGCCAGTCGAATGGTCAGTCAGACCACAGGCTTTGTTGTGCAGCCCAACAAGGCAGTGGTGGGTGCCAATGCTTTTGCACATGCCTCAGGTATTCACCAAGATGGCGTGCTTAAAGCTCGCGACACTTACGAAATCATGCGGGCAGAAGATGTGGGTTGGTCAGCCAACAAAATTGTGCTGGGCAAATTAAGCGGCCGCAACGCCTTCAAGCAACGCATGCAAGAGTTGGGTGTGGTGCTCGAAAGTGAGACAGAGTTGAACGCTGCCTTTACGCGTTTCAAAGAATTGGCAGACCGCAAAAGCGAAATCTTTGACGAGGATATCTTGGCCTTGGTCAGTGAGGAAAGCGTCACCCAAGACAAAGAGCAATATGCCTTTGTATCTTTGGCGCAACACAGTGAAACAGGAGAGCGACCCAGCGCTGCCATTGTTTTTACGGTCAGTGGCAAGGAAGTTCATGGCAAATCGGAGGGCAATGGCCCAGTAGATGCATCCCTCAAAGCCATTGAATCGATCGTGGAAAGCGGTGCTGAAATGGTGCTTTATTCTGTGAACGCCATCAGCGGATCGACCGAAAGCCAAGGCGAAGTCACGGTTCGCTTGCAAAACAGCGGTCGCGTGGTCAATGGCGTAGGCTCTGACCCCGACATCATTGTGGCCTCGGCCAAGGCCTACTTGAGCGCATTGAATAAACTTCAAAGCAAAGCAGACAGGGTGGCGGCTCAGGGCTAATTGCTTTAAAGCAAAGACTGAGCAAGGTCTTCAAGAAGCTTGCGCAAGGTGTTGATCTTGCGCAGCTTTTTTATTTTGGTACACTGTCGCAAGTTTCTATGAGACTCGCCAATTTCCGAATGACTTTGAGCCTCGAAAGTAATGCTTTGAATCCACTAAACCGACTGTTTTCCTGCCGTGTTTTCAATTCTTGTTTGCCTTTGTGCATCTTGGCCTTGATGTCACTTCCAAGCTTTGCGGCAGACAACGAAAACACGCGAAAACCAGATGCCGCCAAAAAACCGGTGGTTTCTGCACAAAACGCAGCCAAATCTGCAGCTAAACCTTCACCCAAGGCCTCAGCTCAAAATACTCAAAAACCCCGTAAATCCGTCAAGCAAAAGCCCACCGACACAAGACCTTCTTTTGGTCGCATTGCCGGTTTACACCAAGGCGCTGACTTTCTTGATTTGCGTTCCAGCGTGGCACTTGTCATTGATCAAGACACACATGAAGTTTTAATTCGCAAGAACGACATGGCCGTCTTGCCCATTGCATCACTTACCAAACTCATGACCGGCTTGGTCATCAGCGAAGCCAACTTGGCTCAAACCGAAATGATCACCATCACCCAAGATGATGTGGACACCGAAAAGGGCAGCACCTCGCGTTTGGCTGTTGGTTCGGTACTCAGCCGCGGTGACTTGTTGCACCTGGCCTTGATGGCCAGTGAAAATCGCGCTGCACACGCATTGGGCAGAACTTATCCAGGTGGCATGCCCTTGTTTGTCAAAGCCATGAACGACCGCGCTAAAGGCCTTGGCATGGCGTCCACACATTACGTCGAACCGACTGGACTTTCCAGCCGAAACCAATCCAGCGCCACAGATTTGGCCGTGCTGGTCGGTGCGGCTTACGATGTCCCCTTGATGCGCGAACTTTCGACATCACCTGGTCGAGAGGTGGCTGTGGGCCGCAGAACTCTGCAATACAACACCACCAACAGGCTGGTGAAAAGTCCCAACTGGGACATCGGTTTGCAAAAGACAGGCTACATCTCTGAAGCTGGCCAATGCTTGGTCATGCAGACCAAGGTGGCGGGACGCAAAATCATCATGGTGTTTTTAGACTCTGCTGGCAAATTAAGCCGAATTGCAGATGCTGAGCGAGTTCGACGCTGGGTCGAAAATCAAAATGTTCGCAGCCAAGTTGCTTCAGCCAATGCGGCTGGCTAAAGCCTCAATCTTTGTAGCCTAGGGCCTGAGAAATTCCTTCGGCTGTTGCTTGCAATTTGGCCGACCAAGCTTCGTCAATTCGATCAGCGGGTGCTGAGATAGAAAGGCCCGCAAGCAACTTGCCCTGGTCATCGTAAATGCCTGCTGCAATACAGCGCACACCCAATTCCAACTCCTCGTTGTCGCGCGCAATGCCATATTGGCGAACCTTTGACAGCTCACGTTCCAACACTTGAAGCTGGGTAATGCTATTTTTGGTCTGACCGTTTAAGCCTGTGCGCGTAGCATAGCTTCGAACCTTCATGGGCTCATCTACAGACAAAAACAACTTGCCGACCGATGTTAGATGCAAAGGCGCACGGCCACCAATGGCTCTGACAACTTGCATGCCCGAGCGCTCGCTGAAGGCGCGTTCGATGTAAACAATTTCATCGCCCTGTCGCATGCTTAAGTTGACAGGTTGTTGGATCAGTTTGTGCAAATCTCGCATCGGTGCAAGTGCGGCATCGCGCACATTGAGGCGCGCCTTGACCATGTTGCCCAGCTCTAACATGCGCATGCCCAATCGATAGCTGCCAGGTTCTGGGCGATCTACAAAACGGCCAATGGTCAGGTCGTTCAAGATTCGGTGTGCGGTGGACGGATGCAAACCTGTTTTTTCACTGATCTCTTTGAGCGAAATAGAGTCTTCTCTAGAAGCCAATACATCCATCAGTGAAAACAAGCGCTCGATGACTTGAATGGTCGGTGCTGTTGGCGGGTGTGCTTCAGCTTTTCTCATGGGACTGAACCTAGTGCTGTTTGTGAAATCTTATTTTACAAGATGAAATTGACTTTGTGGTGATCCAATTTGTCAGCGCGGAGAAGGGTGAGGCTTCCATTGGTCGTTTTGAAGGCTTTCGCAGGGCGCAAAGCGTTCTTTGTATTGCATTTTGGGGCTGGCACCAATCCAATAGCCCATGTAAACGTAAGGCAGCCCTAGGTCTTTGGCCTGTTGAATTTGCCAAAGCACGCCATAAGTGCCGTAACTGGCTTGCTCCTCTGGGGCATAAAAGGTGTACACCGCGGACAAGCCTTGGTTCAGGACATCGACAATGCAGACCATTTTGAGTTCACCCACTTCGCCAGTGGCACAGGCTTCTCTGAACTCTACCAACCTCGAATTGACGCGACTTTGAAGCAAAAACTGCTTGTACTGCTCAATGCTGTCTTGGTCCATGCCGCCACCCGAATGGCGGCTGTTTTGATAGCGCAAATACAAGTCGTAGTGCTCATTTTCAAAACCCAATCTAGACACGCGTGCTACCAAATTTTGATGTTTTCTTAGAGCTCGCTTTTGACTTTTGTTGGGCTTGAACTCATTGCACAGAACGCGCATGGGCACACATGCTTGGCAGCCATCGCAATAGGGCCGGTAGGTAAAGAGGCCACTTCTGCGAAAGCCACGCTCGACCAAGTCTGAGTACACATCGGTTTGAATTAAATGACTGGGCGTCGCCACCTGGGAGCGTGCTTCACGGCCATCTAAATAACTGCAAGGGTAGGCCGCAGTGGCATAAAACTGCAGCGTGCTAAAGGGCAGGTCCTTGAGGTGTGTCATGGTGCGCCCGTTCGCCAAACATCCCAATCAATTTGGGCATTTTTCCAGTCAGGACTTGTGAGTTTCAAGGCGGGCACACTTTGAGCTAAAAATGCGGTGCGCGTCATTTCGCTGGCGCCCATCGAGGCCAAATGAGCCGTATTTTGCTGGCAATCAATGGCCTGAATACTGTGTTGCTTGCAGACATGAACCAAAGCTGCAAGTGCCATTTTGGAGCCGTCACTGAGCGTGCTGAACATGGATTCGCCAAACACAGCTTTGCCAATGCAAACAAAGTAAAGGCCTGCCACCAAGTGGCCATCGAGCCATGTTTCGGCGCTGTGCGCGTAGCCTGCTCTGTGCAAGGCTTTGTAGGCCGCCACCATGGGCGGCACGATCCAAGTTCCATTTTGACCTTCTCTGGGGCTTTGCGCGCATGCTTCTATCACGTCGTCAAATGCGCGGTCAAAACACAACTCAAATTGAGGATGTGCCGAATAACGAGCCAAGGTTTTTCGCAAAGATCGGTGAAGTTTGAAGTGATTGATTTGCAGCACCATGCGGGGATCGGGGCTCCACCACAGCACAGGCTGGTCGGCGTTGAACCAAGGAAACACGCCTTTGGCATAGGCTTCTAAAAGCCGCTCAACCCCTAAATCTGAGCCCGCTGCCAGCAAACCTGGCGCCTCGGTATCTTCGCCCCATGCGTTTTGTACAGGGGGCAGCGGTAAATGGCTTTCAATCCATGGAAGATGCGGTTGGAGGGTGTCGGCGGACATGTTTCCAGTTTATGCTAATGCCTATGAAACTTTACAACTACTTCCGTTCCTCAGCGTCATTTCGAGTCCGAATTGCACTGCACTTGAAGGGCTTGCCCTATGAATATATCGCAGTTCACATTGCCAAGGGCGAACACAAGGAAGCCGCCTACAGCAGTGTGGCTGCCGACAACCTAGTGCCTAACTTGGTTGTGGAGGGAGAGCACCTGAGCCAGTCCATGGCCATCATTGAATACCTGGATGAAACCCACCCAGATCCTGCGTTGTTGCCAAAGGATGCACTGGGCCGAGCGCGTGTCCGCGCTTTGGCGCAATCAATTGCCTGTGAAATTCACCCGATTAACAACCTGCGTGTTCTTAAATACCTCAGCGTTGACTTGGGTTTGAGCGAAGAGCAGAAAAACGCGTGGTATCGCCATTGGGTGAGAGACGGACTGGAGGCCTTTGAGCGCCAGTTGGCACATGGCCCTCAATCGACCTACTGTTTTGGCAACACGCCCACCTTGGCCGATTGCTGCTTGGTTCCGCAAATTTTCAATGGCAAAAGGTTTGAGGTGAGCTTCGATGGCTTGCCTTTGACCATGGCGGCCTTCGATGCCTGCATGAAATTGGACGCCTTCCAAAAAGCCCAACCCTCTGCCTGCCCTGACGCAGCCTAAAGGCTTGATCGGATTTCAACCCGAATGGCCCGCACCGCACTTTGTGCGGGCCCTCATGACCACCCGAGAAGGCGGTGTTTCAGCCGAGCCTTGGTCATCTCTTAATCTGGGGCTGATGTCGGGTGATGAGCCTAGTCAAGTCCTTGTCAACCGCGGCTTGGTTGAAAGTGCCATGGGTGTGCCGGCGGTTTATCTCAAACAAGTACATGGTGTGAAGGCGGTGGCCATTGAAGCGCAGACGCCTTCTGGGCTTGAAGGCGATGTGGCTTGGACCACGCGAAGCGGTATTGCGTGCGCCATGATGGCGGCCGATTGTTTGCCCATTTTGGTCTGCCACCCCAAGGTCAAGTGGGTTGCTGCGGCTCATGCTGGATGGCGCGGCCTTGCTGGTGCCAACGGCCGTGGTGTGGTGGAAACGCTTGCCCAAGGTGCAACAGCGCATGGGTTTTCCGTACAAGACTGTATGGTTTGGTTAGGGCCCTGTATTGGGCCGACTGCATTTGAAGTGGGGCAGGATGTGCTTGACGCCTTCATTTCACCGCAAAAGCCAGCCCTTGAAAAAAGGCGGCCCGAAGACTTTTTTGTGGCTCAGGGTGCAGGCAAGTATTTGGCCGATTTGGCAGGGCTTGCACGTTGGCGGCTCACTGAGGCAGGTTTTCAAGTCATTTGCGGTAACGACAGTAGCTTGGCTTGGTGCACCTATCGCCAAGAATCCAAATACCACTCTCACAGGCGCGATGCCGTGCGCAAAGGTGGCTCGGGGCGCATGGCCGCTTACATCTGGATTACAGCTTAGGGTCTGGCGTGGCTGACGGCTTAGGCGTGTTTGACTGGGTTTCGTTGCCGTTTTGTGACTTGGCCAGGTCTGTGGCCTCGTGCTCACGTGCCAATCTGACCCTCTTGCGACGAGGTGAATCCATGATGTAAATAATTATGCTGGTTGGAAGGATCCCGTAAAGAATGAAGGTGACAATCCCTCCTAGGACGGTTCCATTTGTGTTGGTGGCCTCAGCAACGCTCATCATGAGCGCGACGTAAATCCAAGCAATTGCAACGATGTACATGAGTATTTATTTGAAAAATAACAGGAGATGAGCACATGACAAATTCTCAAAACGAATTTTGGTCACGCGCTGGCGAAGAGTTTCAGCAAAATCTGGCTAAAAGCTGGGGTCAGGCCATGCAAACTTTTCAAACCATGGACCTAGGAGGTATTGTGCCTCCTGCACAAGATGCTGTGCCGCAACTTACTTTTTCTCAGGAAAAGTTAAAGGAATTGCAGGCCGCCTATTTAGAAGAAGCCACGGCGCTTTGGAATCATGGCCTTGAATCGAAGCATGAAATGAAGGACCGACGTTTTTCAAGCGAGGCATGGACTGCCAATCCCATGGCCGCTTTCACGGCGGGCTCTTATTTGCTGAATGCCAAAACACTCATGGGTTTGGCTGATGCGGTTGAGGCCGACGAACACACACAAAACAAAATCAAATTTGCAGTCGAGCAATGGGTTGCGGCTTCTGCCCCAAGCAACTTCTTAGCCTTCAATGCAGAAGCGCAAAAGAAAGCCATAGACACGCAAGGTGAGAGTCTTGCCAAGGGAATTCAAAACTTGTTGCATGACATGCAGCAGGGTCATGTGTCCATGACAGACGAAAGCAAGTTTGTGGTGGGTGAAAACGTGGCCACTACCGAAGGCGCTGTGGTTTTTGAAAATGAATATTTTCAATTGATTGAGTACAAACCGCTCACGGCCAAGATTTACGAAAAACCATTTTTGTTGGTGCCGCCTTGCATCAACAAGTTTTACATTCTTGACCTGCAGCCTAACAACTCCTTCATTCGTTATGCAGTCAGTCAAGGTCACCGCACCTTTGTGGTCAGCTGGCGCAACCCCGATGAAAGCATGGCGCAAAAGTCATGGGATGACTACATTGAAAATGCGGCCATCAAAGCCATCAGCCAAGTTCAGCACATCACGGGTGCCAAGCAAATCAATGCTTTGGGCTTCTGTGTAGGCGGCACCATTTTGAGCAATGCTTTGGCTGTCTTGGCAGCGCGCGGTGAAAAACCTGTGGCCAGTGCCACATTTCTGACCACGCTCATTGACTTCACCGATACAGGCATCCTAGATGTTTTCATTGACGAAAACTTCGTGAAATTCCGTGAAATGCAAATGGGCAAGGGCGGTTTGCTCAAAGGGCAAGACTTGGCTTCTACCTTCAGCTTCTTGCGCCCCAACGACTTGGTGTGGAACTATGTGGTTGGCAATTATTTGAAAGGTGAATCACCTCCGCCGTTTGACTTGCTGTACTGGAACAGCGACTCCACCAATTTGCCTGGCCCTTTTTACGCCTGGTACTTGCGCAATACCTATTTGGAAAATAAATTTGTCACGCCTGGTGCTGTGACGGTGTGTGGCGAACAGATTGACCTGGGCAAGCTAGACATGCCTGTGTACATCTATGGCTCAAGAGAAGACCATATCGTGCCCATTGGTGGTGCATATGCATCGACTCAGCACCTTCCTGGCAAAAAACGATTCGTCATGGGTGCATCGGGGCACATTGCAGGTGTGATCAATCCACCGGCAGCCAACAAGCGCAGCCACTGGTTGCGTGAAGATGGAAAATTTCCGACTACGTCCGACCAATGGATTGCTGGCGCCACAGAATTGCCTGGCAGTTGGTGGACCGACTGGTCTAATTGGCTGCACAAGCATGCTGGCAAGCAAATTGCTGCGCCTAAGCATTATGGAAAAGATGCCAAATTCAAAGCCATTGAAGCGGCGCCAGGGCGCTACGTCAAGGCGCGTGCCTAATTCGAAATTTAAATTCAGTTCGTAGATTAAAAAAGGAAGACACATGGAAGACATCGTCATTGTTTCAGCTGCTCGCACAGCTGTAGGTAAGTTTGGTGGCTCATTGGCCAAAATTGCAGCGCCAGAGTTGGGCAGCATTGCCATTCGCGAAGCCATTGCTCGCGCTGGCCTTGGCATGGATCAAATTGGTGAAGTCATCATGGGCCAAGTTTTGACGGCTGGCGCAGGACAAAATGCTGCACGTCAAGCCATGATGAAAGCCGGCGTTGCCAAAGAAACACCCGCCCTCACCATCAACGCGGTGTGTGGCTCTGGTTTGAAAGCCGTCATGTTGGCAGCGCAAGCTGTGGCATGGGGCGACAGCGACATTGTGGTGGCAGGTGGTCAAGAAAACATGAGCGCATCACCACACGTTTTGATGGGCTCACGTGATGGACAACGCATGGGCGACTGGAACATGGTTGACACCATGATTGTCGATGGCTTGTGGGATGTGTACAACCAATATCACATGGGCATTACGGCTGAAAATGTGGCCAAGGCCAATGGCATTACACGCGACATGCAAGATGCTTTGGCACTGGGCAGCCAGCAAAAAGCCAGCGCCGCGCAAGATGCGGGCAAGTTCAAAGATGAAATTGTCGATGTGCTTATTCCTCAGCGCAAAGGCGACCCCTTGGTCTTCAATGTCGATGAATTTATCAACAAGAAAACCAACGCAGAAGCCTTGGCAGGTTTGCGTCCTGCATTTGACAAAGCCGGTTCAGTGACTGCGGGCAATGCTTCGGGTCTCAATGATGGTGCTGCCGCTGTGGTGGTCATGACGGCTAAAAAGGCTGCGGCTTTAGGCCTCAAGCCTCTGGCGCGCATCGTCTCATTTGGCACCAGCGGCTTAGACCCTGCCACCATGGGCATGGGCCCCGTGCCAGCATCGCAGAAGGCATTGCAACGTGCCGGTTGGAAAGCCAGCGATGTAGATTTGTTTGAATTGAACGAAGCCTTTGCAGCTCAAGCCTGCGCAGTCAACAAAGCTTTGGACATTGATCCAATGCGTGTGAATGTCAATGGCGGCGCCATCGCAATTGGTCACCCCATTGGTGCATCTGGCTGCCGAATTTTGGTGACACTCTTGCATGAAATGCAACGCCGTGATGCAAAGAAGGGCCTGGCAGCCTTGTGCATCGGTGGCGGTATGGGCGTGTCATTGACTCTAGAGCGTTAATTTTTCAGAAACTCAAATAACTCATTTACATAGGAGACAAATCCATGAGTCAAAAAGTAGCATACGTTACAGGTGGTATGGGCGGCATCGGAACCGCCATTTGCCAGCGCCTTCACAAAGAAGGTTTCAAGGTCATTGCAGGTTGCGGCCCAACACGTGACTTCACCAAATGGTTGGACGAACAAAAAGCATTGGGCTTTACCTTCTACGCATCTGTGGGAAACGTGGGTGATTGGAATTCAACCGTCGAAGCTTTTACAAAAACCAAAGCCGAGCATGGCACCATTGACGTGTTGGTCAACAACGCAGGCATTACCAAAGACCGCATGTTCTTGAAAATGTCGCGCGAAGATTGGGATGCAGTCATTGAAACCAACCTGAACTCCATGTTCAACGTGACCAAGCAAGTGGTTGCCGACATGGTTGAAAAAGGCTGGGGCCGCATTGTGAACATTTCATCTGTCAATGGCGCAAAGGGTCAAGCGGGTCAAACCAACTACTCTGCTGCCAAAGCAGGCATGCACGGCTTCTCTATGGCTTTGGCACAAGAGTTAGCCACCAAAGGCGTGACAGTGAACACCGTTAGCCCTGGCTATATTGGCACCGACATGGTCAAAGCCATTCGTGCCGATGTGCTGGAAAAGATTGTGGCCACAGTGCCTGTCAAGCGTTTGGGTGAGCCCAGCGAAATCGCGTCCATCATTGCTTGGTTGGCGTCTGAAGAAGGCGGCTATGCCACGGGTGCTGACTTTGCTGTGAATGGTGGCTTGCACATGGGTTAATGCCCAGCATTTTTTCCAGTGTTGACCATTTGCATGGCCGAGGCTATCAGGGAAGATACCTCGGTCATGTTGCCAGGCACGATGAGTGTGGTTTTGGCATCTTGTGCCACCTTGCTGTAGGCAATGACAGCTTGCTCGGCCACTTTCAGTTGCACAGCTTGTTCACCGCCTGGTTTTTGAATGGCAGAGGCAATGCGCTCAATGGCCTGGGCTGTGGCTTCGGCCACCGCCAAAATAGATGCGGCATCACCTTCGGCTTTGTTGATCACGGCCTGTTTCTCGCCTTCAGAGCGCGCAATGAAGGCCTCGCGTTCGCCCGTGGCAATGTTGATTTGTTCTTGACGGCGTCCTTCTGAGGCTGCAATGAGGGCCCGCTTTTCACGCTCGGCCGTGATTTGCGATTGCATGGCATGCAAAATTTCTTTGGGTGGTGTCAGGTCTTTGATTTCATAACGAAGTACTTTGACGCCCCAGTTCAAGGCTGCTTCATCGATGGCTGCCACCACTTGGGCATTGATGATGTCGCGTTCTTCAAATGTTTTGTCGAGTTCTAATTTGCCAATGACACTGCGCAAGCTGGTTTGAGCCAATTGCGTGACGGCCACAATGTAATTGGATGAGCCGTAGCTGGCCAGTTTGGGGTCGGTGACCTGGAAGTACAAAATGCCGTCAACCTGCAGTTGTGTGTTGTCTCGGGTGATGCAAACTTGGCTGGGCACGTCGAGCGGAATTTCTTTGAGACTGTGCTTTTGAATGACATTGTCAATGAATGGCACCACAAAATTAAGACCTGGCGTAAGGCTTGCGTGGAACTTGCCCAAGCGCTCAACCACCCATGCATTTTGTTGAGGTACGACCTTGACGGTTTTGATGATGAACAAGACCGCAATGGCCAGCAGGACGATTGCAATTTCCATGATATTTCTTTCTTTGAGGCTAACGTTGACTTAAACTTTATGCAGCACCAAAGTGTTGCCCTGAATATCTTGGATTTGATAAACACCAAGTTCTTGCGGAATTCCTTCTGCACAAATAGCGGTCCAGTTGGCACCTCTGTGCTTAACTTGCGCGGTGCCATTGCTGAGCCATTCATGCACTTCCACTGTTTCACCGACATCCAAGTGTTGGGCAGAAACTTCTTCGGGATGAGCCTTTAATTTTTGCAAAGAATAAACACGCCACAAAATAACAGCGAGTCCACCGACCACCGATCCGGTGATCAGTTGTGATGAAAAACTTAACTGAGCGTGCGCTGCGAGAGCACCTGCTGAAGCGCCGATGGCCAGCATGAGCAAGTAGAAGGTACCCGTCATCAGTTCTATGCCAACAAGTGAGCCTGCAATGAGCCACCAAATGGTTGATTCGTTCATGAATTGATATCCCTTTGACTAACGTGTCTCTTAAACGCCATCGTGCCACGTATTGGCCGTAAGTGTGGAGATTCCGTTTGTTTGAAAGGGATTGCAAGCTTCTTTTGCTCAATTCTTGTTAAGAATCAGAGGTTTGAATATTGATGCAATTTATTTATAAGTTGTCGATTGACAACCAATTGTGAATCGATTACTCTGGAGACTCACTTGAAGCGAACAAAACATTCTAAAAAATCAATCGAAAGCGCTATTCAGTTTGCTGAGTCTCAAAACTGGCGAATTCAAGTAGGGGGATCGCACGCATGGGGAAAAATGTACTGTCCATTCAATCAAGAAAATTGCAGGTGTGGAGAGTTCTGCATCACCTCAATTTGGAGCACACCCAAAAGTCATGAGAATCATGCAAATGCATTAATGCGGGTTGTTGAAAAGTGTGAGGTACGTTTGTTTAACTTGAGTCAATTGCTCAAAACAATCAAGAATAATTTAAAGAGCTAAAAATGGAATACAACTTTACTTTGAAATATCAAATTGACCATGGTGAAGATGCCGGCGATAGCATTGCAGAACGATTAGGCGGAGGCGGGTGTGACGATGCCTTGTTGGGCTTGGGACAGCCGGGCCGCATTGCCCTTAACTTTTGCCGCCAAGCAAAGTCAGCTGAAAAAGCCCTTTTATCGGCTTTGTCAGATGTTAAGGCAGCACTCCCTGAAGCTGTCTTGATTGAAGCTGCACCCGATTATGTTGGTTTATCCGATGTGGCCGATTCGGTCGGTGTCACGCGTCAAAACTTGCGCAAACTCATGTTGCAACATCATGCTAGTTTCCCTTTGCCCATCCATGAAGGCAAGGCTGTCATGTGGCATCTTTCTGACATGTTGCAATGGCTTCAGCAAAAAATGGCATACAAAGTCAGCGAAAGCGACTTGCAATTGGCAGAAGTGACCAAGCAGATTAACCTGGCTAAGGCTTTGCCAGCTGTTAACAAGCAGCTTCTTAAAGACATGAAGCCGCTCATTTATTAATTATGATCGGGGTGTGAATCAAGCATCTCATCTCAACTTTAGTCCTTGGCGCCTGTCTGTAGCGCCCATGATGGACTGGACGGATCGGCATTGCCGGTTTTTTCATCGCCTTCTAACGCAGCACACGATGCTTTACACCGAGATGGTCACCACCGGTGCGATCCGCCACGGCAGCATAGAGCGCCATATGCGTTTCAATTCAGAAGAGCATCCAGTCGCTTTGCAGTTGGGCGGCAGCGATGCCCATGACTTGGCCTTCGCCGCCAAATTGGGCGAGCAGTGGGGCTACAACGAAATCAATTTAAATTGCGGTTGCCCCAGCGACCGTGTTCAGCGGGGTGCGTTTGGAGCATGTCTCATGAACGAACCGCAGTTGGTGGCCGATGGTGTCAAGGCCATGGTTGATGTGGTGTCTGTGCCTGTCACGGTGAAGCACCGTATTGGCATTGACCAAATTGAAAGCTACGATTTTGTTCGAGACTTTGTGGGCACCGTCAAAGAAGCGGGCTGCAATGTGTTCATAGTCCATGCGCGCAATGCTTGGCTGAACGGCTTGTCGCCCAAAGAGAATCGCGAGATTCCGCCTTTGAGGTATGAACTGGCTTATCAGTTGAAAAAAGATTTTCCAGAACTCACCATTGCCATCAATGGTGGCATCACGCGCAACGAACAAATAGCCGAACACCTTAAAGAAGTCGATGGCGTGATGATTGGCCGTGAGGCTTATTACAACCCTTGGCTACTTACTACTTGGGATGCAACATTTTTTCAGGGACAAGCACAAAGCGTTCAGTCTAAACCCCTGCTTTCACGAGAAGACGTGGAAGAAGCCATGGTCACTTACATGGAGCGTGCCTTCAAAGAAGACGAGTGTCCTTGGTATGCCATTGCACGTCACATGCTGGGGCTTTACCATGGTCAGCGAGGAGGACGTTTGTGGCGCCAAGTTTGGAGCAATCACAAGCTCAAGCCCATGCCACCTCGCGAGGTGATGGCCATTGCGCGTGAGGCCTTGGCCAAGGGCGCAGAGGTGCCTGCTTAGGACGTAGAGCTGGCCGCCATTAACCCATTGGCAAAATGCTCACCCATGCGTGCTGCAGTTGCCACAGGGTCTTTGGCATTCAGGGCCGCCATGATGGCTTGATGTTCTTTCAAAGACTCTGTAATGCGCCCTGTTTTAAACAGTGAGTTGTGCCGATTGAGCTTCATGACTTTGCGCAAGTCGGCCACCATTTGATCGCGCCATTTGTTTTGCGCCAACTCTAGCAAGCACATGTGAAATGCTTCGTTCACTTCAAAGAACTTATCGTGTTTTTCTTTGCCGGGTTTGCCAGCGGCTTCAAGGTCGGCATGGAGCGATTGCAGTTTCTTTAAATCTGCAGAGGAGGCCGTTTGGGCCACCACAGCGGCCGCATCACTTTCTAAAAGGCTTAGCAAGTGATACACATCTCGCAGGTCTTTTTCTGAAACCTCGGTCACATAAGCCCCGCGGCGCACCTTCATGGTGATCAGGCCTTCAGCGGCCAAAACCTTCAATGCCTCTCGCAGAGGGGTGCGGCTAATGCCGTAGGCCTTGGAGATTTGCAGCTCGTCAATCCAACTGCCTGGCTCGAGTTCTCGGCTGAAGATACGCTGCCGAATGAGTTCGGCAACTTCTTCGTAAAGCGCTCGGGGCGCCAAAGATGGGACAGCGGACAGGGCAGACATGGTGGATAAATCGTTGAAATTGGCCTAAAGTGGGCCGTTTTGCAAATTGTAAGGCAGGTACAATATTTTGCATCAATAATTATGAATCATATTGAGGATTTCGCGACATGACCGACCCGAAGAACGAATTCAAGACCGCACAGCTGGACGATTGGCTGCGTGCCGCTCAAAAGTCGGCGCCGGGCGGCCATGTCGAAGCCCTCAACTGGAAAACCCCCGACGGCATTTCCGTCAAGCCTTTGTACACGGCCGAAGACACCGCCAACTTGCCCTTCGCCAACACCTTGCCAGGCTTTGAACCCTTTTTGCGCGGCCCGCAAGCCACCATGTACTCGGTGCGCCCTTGGACCATTCGCCAATACGCCGGTTTCTCTACCGCTGAAGAGTCCAACGCCTTTTATCGCAAAGCTTTGGCCGCCGGCGGTCAAGG